>Ga0209303_1000553_pt1 | contig 28594 bp, 21 predicted proteins | sample SidtaG_3_FD_187449 | JGI IMG/M metagenome (GOLD analysis project Ga0209303, IMG submission 187449) | Marine algal microbial communities from Sidmouth, United Kingdom - Sidmouth_Asex1 metaG (SPAdes) (version 2) | ecosystem: Host-associated > Algae > Red algae > Unclassified | place: Sidmouth... | reverse complement strand
TGTTCGAGTAGCTAGCTACACTTCACATACTCTGCCTTGTCTAAATATCAAACACCTTGCTGTAAAAATAACCTCGAAAGATCAACAGACCCTAATGTTCCCACTGATCATATAACGTGTTGGTTTCTCTATTTAACCAACGTTTTTCATGCAAGGTATCAAGCTTTCTTTTGACAACAAGCTTATGTTTGGCTTTTCTTTTAATGGCCTTTTTATTTCCAGAGCCATAGGCTATTTCAAACCCTAAAATTCCATTATTAAAATACGAGTCATCTAAACTTATTTCATCGTTCAAACTTGCGTCATCATATTCATTAACGTTCATCATCATTCCTCTAAAAAAAACCTGTTGAATTTCGCTAGATAATGCGATTAAAAAATTAAGATGAAAAGCTAATAATTTTTACCTTTGAGATAAAAATTATTGATTAATAAGAAGCAAAACCACAATTTTATCTCACTATTTTTTAATTTTTTAAATTTTTTTTAAAAATAAAATGATTAAGAGGAAAGCTAAACTGGTTAAGCAATTTACCGTTATGAGCACAGTAAAACACATCGCTCAAATGTTAATAAAAAGTAAATAAATGTATTCGTAGCTATTAATTTGCGTTGGTTTGCTTCAAAATAAGCCCAGTTACTCATTCAAATAAGCATGGTGCAATAGATGGCAATGACAGAATCTACAATGATGGCTTTAGGTACTAAAGCTCCATCATTTACGTTAAAAAACACTGAAAATACTGACACGTCATTATCTGACTTTGATAATGCCAAAGTATTAGTTGTTTTATTTATTTGTAATCACTGCCCATATGTTATTCATATCGCTCCAGCGCTTGCCAAATTAGCAAACCAATATAAAACGAAAGGTGTGCAATTTGTTGCCATTAATAGTAACGATACAGAAACTTACGCTGAAGACAGTTTTGACAACATGTTGAAAGAAAAAGCTTTACGTGGTTATTGTTTTCCTTATTTATTTGATGAAAGTCAAGCCGTGGCTAAAGCTTTTGATGCCGCTTGTACACCTGATATATTTGTTTTTGATCAAGCGAAAAAATTGGCTTATCGAGGTCAATTTGACGATACCAGACCAACGCGTATCTCATCAGGCAATTACGATTCAGGTAAATCACCCGCGACAGGGCAACACTTAAAAGCAGCAATCGATGTTCTATTAGCAGGTAAAACATTAAGTGAACACCAACAAGCCTCTATTGGTTGTAATATAAAATGGAAAGCCGGCAACGAACCCCAATATTAAATGGCAGTAGCTAAACAATAAAACAAAAATTTAATCTATTTAAAACGCACAACAGTACACACCATTAAGGAAAAACATGAAATTACATACAATGTTAGTAACATCACTTTTAGTATCAACCACCTTTTCAGCTCAGGCTTTTGATTTTTTAGATACCATTAAAGAAGCATTTGGCATGGGTGAACAAAAAGCTGAAAAACAATCAACCGAGCAAGTTAAAAAAGCAGCACAAGCCAAAGTAAATGTTAACGAGCTTAAAGCTAAAGAAGCTGAAGTAACACCAGTGGCTCAAGCAACTACTGAAACAGGTAATGATTTAGTGGGTTATGCTGCTTCACAGCTTGGTTTATCAAAAGAAATGACATCGGGTGCATTAGGTGCACTATTTAAAGTAGCTAAAGATAACCTTGGAGATAATTTTTCTTCAATAAGCGATGCTATACCAGGAGTAGAAAATTATATTCAAAATGCCCCTGAAGCTGCAAAATCTTCGCTAGGTGGTTTAGCTTCTTCTTTAGGAAATAGCAGCGCTGAAGGGCAAGCAGCCATGAGCTTAGGTTATTTAGACTCTGCTTTTAAAACATTAGGTATTCCAAAAGAAACCGTTTTACCACTAGTTGATATAGTGACTAATTATTTAGAGCAAAATGATTATGGTAAAGCTGCTGCCATGTTAAAAAAAGGTATTAACTTTTTATAAAGTTTTAGGGTCTGTTGATCTTTCGAGGTTATTTTTACAGTAAGGTGTTTGATATTTAGACAAGGCAGAGTATGTGAAGTTTAGCTAGCTACTCGTACATACGATAACGACGTATAAATTTCAAACAGGTACTGCCCTCTGGGTTCATTTAAAACGAATTTACTCATTGCTGTTCGCTTCTTTAATAGAATAACTATTAGACAAAGCTCACATCGCGATTAAATTCGTTTTAAATTGAATAAAATTTAACCCTTAAAGATCAACAGACCCTAGTAAAGATTTTTTAATACACAGAACTATTCATACAAATAACACAAAAAACTCATTATAGTTTGGTTAAAATAAATGGTTTTTGTATATGCCGATCAAATACCTTCTTGATCGTCTAATACAAAAGCTTTTTTTTATGTAACATATTTGTTAACGACTTTTTAATATATCTACAAGCCTTGCCATCCCTTGCTTATGTTTTTTTGTTATTTAACGTAGTCATATTTCTTTCAAAATAGTTTAACAATTATCTGGTAATCATCTAGAAATCTGGTAATCTTTCGTCTCAATTATTTAGGTCGTTCACAAAGTAAACAGTTTACTAAAATCCTAAAAATAAATTTATCCACATAACAAATAATAATAATAATAAGTTAATTAAATCCTGTCAGTATTAGTTTTCTTAGCAAAATCAATAGTCTAGCGTTAAATTTGCGTATCGATCATCAGATCCTTGTGTCGAGCAGTTATGTTTTCAACAAAGTTATCCACAGATAAATGTGTTGATTTTCAATAATTTCAATCATAACTGTAGAGACAAGGTGCGTAATATGGCATTCTTGCTTCATCTTGTCGGTCAGAAAAAATTATCATGTCAACTTCATCTTTATCGCCTCTTATTTTAGTCGATGGCTCATCATATTTATTCCGCGCTTATCATGTTCCTTATCTTCAAGCATTATCGACCTCCGATGGTCAAGCAACGGGGGCAATAACAGGCTTATTAAACATGTTGGGTAGTTTAAAAAAAGACTACCCCAATGGCAATATTGTGGTTATTTTTGATGCTAAAGGTAAAACTTTTCGCAACGATTTATATCCTGAATATAAAGCTAATCGCCCACCCATGCCCGACGATTTACGAACCCAAATAGCTCCCATACATGAAATTGTTGAAGCTATGGGTTTACCTTTATTGGTTATTGATGGAGTAGAGGCTGACGATGTTATTGGCACGCTTGCTAAACAAGCCAGCGACGCTGGTTTAGAGACTGTAATTTCTACTGGCGATAAAGACATGGCGCAATTAGTTACCGAGCACGTACGACTTTTAAACACCATGACTAGGGTTGAGCTTGATGTAGAAGGCGTAAAAGAAAAGTTTGGCGTAAGACCTGATCAAATTATCGATTATTTAGCACTTATGGGCGATAAGGTTGACAATATTCCCGGTGTCGAAAAATGTGGGCCTAAAACTGCGGTTAAATGGTTACTAGAGCACGACACCCTACATAACGTAATGGCTAATGCCGATAGCGTAAAAGGTAAAGTAGGCGAAAATTTGCGAACGGCATTAACGCATTTACCGTTATCTTACGAGCTTGCTACCATTAAATTAGATGTTGAATTAGACGTAAGTGCCACTGATTTAGTGCCCAAAGAGCGTGATGTTGAAAAATTAAAAGCACTTTACACTACCTACGAACTTAAGCGTTTATTAATAGAATTAACTAAAGGCGATGCCGGTGCAACACAAAATCAAAAAGAGTTTGGGTTAACATCAGACCTTGGCGATGAAGATCTTGAAGAAGCGGTTACCCCCTCTAATATATCTACACAATACGATACGGTGCTAACTAAAGCGTCATTTAAAACCTGGTTAAATAAATTAGAAGCCGCAGAGTATTTTGCTTTTGATACTGAAACGACCAGTGTTAACTACATGAAAGCTGATTTAGTTGGTTTATCGTTCAGTGTAGAAGTAGGTAAAGCAGCATACGTACCACTAGCGCATGACTATGAAAATGCGCCAGAACAACTTGATTTAGCTTGGGTGCTCGCTAAGCTCAAACCGTTATTAGAAAACAAAACCTTAGCAAAAGTCGGTCAAAACTTAAAATATGATGCTAATGTGCTTTCTCATTACGATATTCAAATGCAAGGCATTGTATTTGATACCATGATTGAATCTTACTGCTTAAACAGTGTAGCGACTCGGCATAATATGGATGCCCTTGCCACAAAATATTTAGGTTATAACACCGTTCATTTTGAAGACATAGCGGGTAAAGGAGTAAAGCAACTCACTTTTAACCAAATAGACCTTGAAAAAGCTAGCCACTATGCCGCAGAAGATGCCGATATCACGCTTAGGCTACATCAAACACTGTATCCAAAACTAAGCAAAATAACCGAGCAGTTAGCGGTATTTAATGAAATTGAAATGCCACTGTTACCAGTACTTGCCAGAATGGAGCAACACGGTGTACTTATTGATTGTGATTTGCTTGATCAACAAAGCCACACTATAGGAATGCGCCTAAACGAATTAGAAATTGAAGCGCATAATATTGCCGGACAAAGCTTTAACCTTGGCTCACCTAAACAATTACAAAAAATATTATTTGAAGAGCTTAAAATACCGGTAATTAAAAAAACGCCAAAAGGGGCACCCTCAACCGCAGAAGAAGTATTACAAGAGCTTGCGCTTGATTACCCTTTACCTAAAGTTATTTTAGAAAACAGAGGTTTGAGTAAATTAAAATCTACTTACACCGATAAACTACCGCTGCTAATAAGTGCTAAATCCGGACGAGTACACACTTCTTATCATCAAGCTGTTACAGCTACAGGGCGATTGTCTTCAACCGATCCAAACCTGCAAAATATTCCTATTCGTAGTGAAGAAGGGCGTAAAATTCGTCAAGCTTTTATTGCTCCTAAAGATCATAAAATTGTAGCCATAGATTATTCACAAATTGAGCTACGCATTATGGCGCATTTATCTAATGATCCCGGATTAGTCTCTGCATTTAGTAAAGGTTTAGATGTACATAAAGCGACCGCCGCTGAAATATTTTCAGTACCGTTAGACGAAGTAACTACCGACCAACGTCGAAGTGCCAAAGCAGTTAACTTTGGTTTAATTTACGGTATGTCAGCGTTTGGTTTAGCAAAACAACTGGACGTGCCGCGCCACAAAGCTCAAGAATACATGGACACTTATTTTGAGCGTTATCCTAATGTGCAAAATTATATGGAAAACACTCGCCAAAAAGCCGCAGAAAGTGGTTATGTTGAAACATTATTTGGTCGACGTTTATACCTACCTGATATTAAATCTAAAAACGGTATGAGAAGAAAAGGAGCCGAACGTGCTGCCATTAACGCACCTATGCAAGGTACAGCCGCCGATATTATTAAAAAAGCTATGCTAAACGTAGATAAATGGATTGAAGAACAAAACGACGCGCGCATTAAAATGACCATGCAAGTACACGATGAGCTTATATTCGAAATTCATCAAGACATTGTTAACGACACAACTAAAACCTTAGTACAACTGATGAACGATGCGGTTAGTTTAAGCGTGCCGCTAATTGCTGAAGCTGGTATAGGCAACAATTGGGACGAGGCGCACTAACTGCGAAAAAAGACCTAAAAGATCAGCAGCCCTTAATTTATAGCTTAATGTTGTTGTTTTATTCGCGTTGTTTTTTATTAACGTAGATAAAATACTTAAAGTGTGCACAAAAACATGATGTTAGCTTAAAAATAATGTGCTTTTAGTACAAATATGTAATTTATTTACATATTTAACTTTACATTTATAGAGTACCTGCTCTATAATTCATTTGTTCCTGTTGTGAACACTTGTTGTAAAATTGTAATTTAAGCTTTCCCCAGAGCTAACTATGCCAGTGACTTTGTCATTGGCTTTTTTTTTGTCTGCATTTTAATGTGTAATTTATTTAATCCCTTTTCATCGTAAACAACATAATTTTATTCCTGTCATAACCTACGTTTTAAAACCATTTGTAATAAAAATGTAATTTTAGTGGATTTTTATGTAATAAAGTTTCATTTATATGTAAATATCATCATATTCGTTAATTTCTACAACAAATATTTTAGCGAAATTCTATGCTCATGAGTTTCTAAATATTTTACATATCTAAGAATAAAACGTTCAATTGTAAATAATCATGTTTAGCACTGGTTAAAAAACCTATTTTCGGTTTTAATAAAGTGGTATTTCTAAGCAAATATGGTCGGTAATTGTCAGCAAATTTATTTTAGGAGCATCAACGTTGAAAAAATGGACACTTCCCTTATTATTCACTTGTTTAACTGCGTGTGAAAGCACCGTTACAAACTCAATAGAAGCTAATGCAACAGAAGCATTTCAACCTATTTCAACTGAGGGGATAAACTTTGTTGAGCAAGTAAAAAAAGTAGCTAATGAAATTGTCATACCTTATGAGAAGTATGTGTTAGATAATGGTTTAACATTAATTTTGCATACCGATAAATCTGATCCATTGGTGCACGTAGACATTACTTATCACGTTGGTTCGGCTCGTGAAGAGCTAGGAAAATCAGGTTTTGCTCATTTTTTTGAACACATGATGTTTCAAGGTTCTGAACATGTTGCAGACGAGCAGCATTTTAAATTAGTGACAGAAGCTGGGGGTACTATGAACGGTACAACCAATAATGATCGGACTAATTATTTTCAAACCGTACCGGCTAACCAATTAGAAAAAATATTATGGCTTGAATCTGATCGTATGGGTTTTTTAGTTGATGCCGTAACCCAAGAAAAATTTGAAGTACAACGCGAAACAGTAAAAAACGAGCGTGGGCAGCGGGTTGATAATAAGCCTTATGGTCGACTTAATGAAAGAGTATCAGAGGCATTGTATCCACAAGGGCATCCTTATTCATGGCCTGTAATTGGTTATATTGAAGATTTAAATCGAGTAAATGTTAACGACTTAAAAGCGTTTTTTCTACGTTGGTATGGTCCTAACAATGCCACCTTAACAATTGGTGGCGACATTAATACTGCTGAAACATTAGCACTAGTTAAAAAATACTTTGGTAGTATTCCACGTGGGCCTGAAGTAAAAATGCCAGAAAAACCTACTTTTGAAATAAAAGAAGATCGTTATATTTCAATGGAAGACAATGTTCATCTACCGCTTATTTATATGTCTTATCCAACAGTTTACGTTAGGCACGAAGATGAAGCGCCGCTAGATTTATTGTCAACTATATTAGGGGGTGGTAAAACGTCATTGTTTTATAAAAATTTAGTTAAAAATCAAATGGCGGTTCAAGCATCAGTAGGGCACCCATGTTCAGAGCTTGCCTGTACTTTTAACTTATACGCTTTACCGCATCCCGCATCAGGAAAATCATTAGCTGATATTGAAAAGGTGATGAGAAAAACACTACTTGAGTTTGAATCAAGAGGCGTAGAAGACGACGACCTAATTAAAGCAAAAGCTAGCATGGAAGCTAATTTTATTTTTGGTTTACAAAGTGTTGCTGGGAAAGTGAGCCAATTAGCAGCCAATCAAACCTTTAAAGATAACCCTAACTATATTGGGCAAGATATTGCACGTTACTCAAGTGTAACCAAAGCCGATGTTATGCGTGTTTATCAACAATACATCAAAGGCAAACATGGCGTTATTATGAGTGTAGTTCCCAATGGTAAGCTTGACATGATAGCGGCCAAAGATAATTTTACTCCAAACAAAAGAAACTTTGATAAAGCTTTAGCTAACTCAACATCTTCAATAACGAATGAAAATGCTATTAAAACAGTTAAACCGAAAGATAATTTTGATCGCAACATTATCCCTATTGCAAAAGCCAATAAAGCGGTTGATCTACCTAAAATGTGGCAAAACACGTTAGCTAACGGTATTAAAGTATTAGGAACACAAAGTACTGAAACCCCTACAACGTCATTATTGCTAAAAATACCGGCAGGACATTATTACGAAACTAAAGATAAAGCAGGTTTAGTTAACCTTTTAGCAGCAATGTTGAATGAATCTACTACGCTTCGCAGCGCAGAAGAGATGAGTAAGGCATTGCAAAAATTAGGGAGTTCAGTGCATATATCTTCATCAAATGATTACTTAACCATTAACGTGAACAGTTTAACTAAACATTTAACGGCAACAATGAATTTAGTTAACGAAAAATTAATGACCCCAGCTTTTATTGAAAATGAATTTCAGCGTAATAAAAACAATGCTATTCAAGGGGTTAATAATAATAAAAAGAATGCTGGGTATTTAGCAAATACAGCATACGCAAAACTGTTGCATGCTAATAACATTGCCGCACTTCCTAGCGGCGGTACTGAAACAAGTTTGCAAAACATAAACTTAGCTGACATAAAAGCCTTTTATAACCAGCAAATAAAACCAATGGGCTCGCAAGCTATTATAGTGTCAGACTTAGCGCAAAAAGACATTGAAGGGGTGTTTGATGTATTTAGAGCATGGCAGGGCGAAGGTCAAAAGTTAACACTAACATTACCAACACCCAAGACTAAAATGGGTGTTATTTATTTAGTTAATAAAGACGATGCGGCTCAATCTGTAATAAAAATTGGCAAGCGTTCAATACCCGAAGATATTATGGGTGAATTTTATAAATCGTACTTAATGAATTTCCCCTTAGGAGGAGCTTTTAATAGCCGACTAAATTTAAATTTAAGAGAAGATAAAGGTTATTCCTATGGCGCGCGTTCATACTTTAGCGGCGACAAACTGGCGGGTTTTTTTACCGCCGGTGCTGAGGTAAGGGCAGACGTAACCGATAAAGCTATTATTGAATTTGTAAATGAAATTAAACAGTATGCTGAACAAGGAATAACATCACAAGAGCTAGAATTTATGCGTAATGCGATTAATCAAAAAGATGCACTAAAGTATGAAACACCCTCAGCCAAGCTGGGCTTTTTAGCACAAATTTTAGAGCATAATTTAACGCCTGATTTTATTAAAAAGCGTAATAAAATTGTTGAAAACATCACCACCGAAGAAATCAATGCTTTAGCTAAAAAGCACCTTAACTTAAAGCAAATGTTAATAGTGGTTGTGGGTAACGCTAGTGTATTAAAACCACAGCTTGAAGCATTAGGTTACGAAGTGATTAATACCAATTGAAATAATGAATTATCGCTAAGTGATCAATTCATTAATTCAATTGGTCTAATTACGAACTGTAAATTAAACGTAAAAATTTAAACGTGTTGTTAAGTTGATATAAAAAACCTGCATTTGGCAGGTTTTTTTATATGGTATTAATTATTACTCATTTTTAAGTTTTACAATTTGCGACCTAAGCGTTTTTCAATTTGTTTCTTTTCCCACTCAGGGCTAAAAAAATTAAAAACTTCAAATGCCGATAACGCGTGTGAAACAATACCAAGCCCCCAAAAAAAAGCAGTCCACAAAAACCACATGGAATTTGGATCGGTATATAAGTTCATTAAAAACATGCCCATAATTACACAGACATAAGTCATTAAATGTGAATAAAAACCCTTAATTTCTTTTACCTGATTTATTGCGGCTTCTTCTTCTTTAGTTATTATTGCTTGCTTTGTTGGTTGAGGTTTAACTGTGTCTTCATTCATGCCTGACTCCTGAGTTAGATCGGTTATTTGTACTTCAAAAACTGCAGCTAAAGACTTTAATGATTCAACACTGGCGTTTTGTCCTCGTTCAATTCGCGAAATGGTGCGGATACTTAACCCACTACATTGAGATAATTGCTCTTGTGACCAGCCTTGTTGTAGTCTTAATTTTCTAATAATCATTATTATTTCCTTAGCCGTTTTCTAGGATCTATTTGAACTAAATAACGTGTTAAACACCACGCCAAAGTGGAGACATTACGAGGACAACTACATGACATTTTTACGACAATTTGAAAATGTCATCAAGACACATATAAAAAATCATCTTACAATCAGCAGTTTAAGTAGCTTGCATAGCAAAGGTTACTTAAGTGATAAAAGTGTTTGAGCCTAAATTAACGCCAATGTTTTGCATGAAAACGTAAATGTTCTTCAATAAAGCTCGCAATAAAAAAGTAGCTGTGGTCGTAACCCTGATGTTGATTTAAGGTTAGCGGGTAATTAACACTGTTTGCTACCGCTAATAAATTTTCAGGTTTAAGTTGCTCAGCTAAAAAATTATCAGCAAGTCCTTGTTCAACTAACATAGGTGGCAAGGTTGACGAATTAAGCGATTTAGTCAGCTTTTTAATTAACCCGCAAGCGTCATATTCAGCCCAAACAAGTTTTTCATCACTTTCATCAGCACCTAAGTACGCAGTAAAGGCTTTTTGTCCCCAAGGGCAATTTATTGGATTAACAATTGGGCTAAAAGCTGATATCGACGAATAGCGCGATGAGTTTTTAAGTGCAATAACTAAAGCGCCATGCCCACCCATTGAATGCCCACTTACTGCACGTTGGTTGGTTACAGGGAAATTAGCTTCAATTAAATTTGGCAACTCGGTTACAATATAATCATACATGCGGTAATGCTCCGCCCAAGGTTGCTCGGTGGCATTTACATAAAAGCCAGCACCTTGGCCTAAATCGTAACCATCGTCATTTGCTACACCCTCACCACGAGGGCTCGTGTCTGGGCAAACAATAGCCATGCCTAGCTCGGCTGCTACACGTTGTGCTCCGGCTTTTTGTACAAAGTTTTCATCGGTACAAGTTAAGCCAGAAAGCCAATATAGTACCGGTACTTTCTTGGTTTCGTTGGCTTGAGGTGGCAAATAAATAGCAAATTGCATATTGCTGTTTGTGCTGGTTGAGTGATGGGTAAACTGTTGTTGTTTACCGCCAAACACCCTTACGTCACTCTTTTTAGTTAGGCTAGCGTGAGCTAATGTCATGTTATTTTCAGCCGTTTTTATTTATGATCAAAATGAATAACGCTACGAATACTTTTTCCTTCATGCATTAAATCAAATGCATCGTTAATGCCTTCAAGCCCCATGGTATGAGTAATAAAGTCGTCTAGCTTAAACTCTCCAGCTAAATAACGCTCTACATATTCAGGCAATTCTGTACGACCTTTAACGCCTCCAAAAGCAGTACCACGCCATACTCTACCGGTAACTAATTGAAACGGACGGGTTGATATTTCTTGCCCTGCACCCGCTACGCCAATAATAACTGATTCGCCCCAACCTTTATGGCAACATTCAAGCGCTGAGCGCATTATGTCTACGTTACCAATACATTCAAACGAGTAATCAACACCACCGTCGGTTAATTCAACAATAACGTCTTGTATTGGTTTATCGAAATTTTTAGGGTTAATACAATCGGTAGCACCCAGTTTTTTAGCTAATTCAAATTTACTTTCGTTAATGTCTATCGCGATAATACGTGAAGCTTTTGCCATTGTTGCGCCAATAACCGCAGACAAGCCAATACCACCTAAGCCGAATATAGCTACGGTATCGCCTTCTTCAACTTTAGCCGTATTCATTACTGCGCCCATGCCCGTAGTTACGCCACAACCAAGCAAACATACTTCTTCAAGTGGGGCTTTAGGGTTAACTTTAGCTAACGATATTTCAGGTAACACCGTATATTCTGAGAAGGTTGAACAACCCATATAATGAAAAATAGGCTCTCCATCTTTATAAAAACGTGTTGTACCGTCAGGCATTAAACCTTTACCTTGAGTTTCACGTATTTTTTGACATAAATTGGTTTTGCCTGATAAGCAAAATTTACACTCACGACATTCAGGAGTGTAAAGTGGAATAACATGATCGCCAACCGCTACACTTGTTACACCTTCACCTACTTGCTCAACAATACCACCACCTTCGTGCCCTAAAATTACCGGAAATATGCCTTCAGGATCTTCACCCGATAGCGTAAACGCATCGGTATGACAAACACCTGAAGCAATAATTTTTACTAGAACTTCGCCTTTTTTAGGCAACATTACGTCCACTTCTTCAATGGATAAAGGTTGGTTAGGTCCCCACGCAATGGCGGCTTTCGATTTAATAAATTGTTGTGTCATGTTTATACCTTTAATTTTTAAGGATTAATTATTACCTAAAATGTTTAGCGTGCTAATGTAAAAGTTAGGATCTACGGCAACAGTAATGCCTGCTTTAGCATTTTCCGTTGTTGCTAATTTAAGGCTTGAAAGATCAATCTCAGCCCACTCTTGAGTTGGTGTAACCCATTTTTCTTGATTATTAATTAATAGTTTAACAGGCATTGTAAAATCTTGAATAACGTTACTCCACTTTATTTTAACAACGTTATTTTTGATAAAATATTCAAGCGTTGGAATACGAACATCACGTAAATATTGATCAAATACGGTAGCAAAATTATGGTCTGATTGTTGGCTAATATATTGCTCTATTTGTTCACTGGTAACTGTTTTATGAAAAAACTCTTTATTAAGCCCACGCAGTATTTTACGCCAGGTAACATCGTTATTAACTATTTGCCTCAAGGTATGTAACATATTGGCGCCTTTGTCGTACATATCGCTTGAACCTTCTTGATGAATATTATATTCACCGATAATTTTATCGGTGTTGCCAATATTCATACGTTGCCCTTTAACGTATTCGAACGCTTTATCTTTACCAAAATGATATTCAACAAAAAGGCTTTCCGAGTAGCTAGTAAAGCTTTCGTGGATCCATAAATCAGCTATATCAACACTGGTGAGGCTATTTGCAAACCACTCATGACCCGTTTCGTGTACAATAATAAAATCGAACAACAGGCCAACACCCGTTTGGCTTCGGTCTTTACCTAAATAACCATTTTGATAGCCATTGCCGTAGGTAACCGAGCTTTGATGCTCCATACCTAAATAAGGTGCTTCCACTAATTTGTAACTGTCTTGATAAAAAGGATAGGGTCCAAACCAATGTTCTAATGCCTCAATAGTGCGCTTGGCCTCTTTAAATTGTTGCTTAGCTTTAGTTAAATTATGGCGAAGTACGTAATAATTCATATCAAGTTTGCCGTTTTCACCTTGATAACTTTCAGTAAAATTTACGTAATCGCCAATGTTAATATTCACTCCATAATTATTAATAGGTTGAGTAACCTGCCAGTGGTAAGTTTTGGTTTTAGCTGTTTTATTGTGTTCAACATCCGTTAAACGACCGTTTGAAACATTCACTAAATGTTCAGGTACTTCAACACTCATCAACACACCATTATCAGGCTCATCGTAGGCATGATCTTTATTTGGCCACCAAATACTGGCACCTATACCTTGGCAAGACGAGGCAATAAAATCAGTCCCATTATCGTCTTTACTCCACGTTATACCTCCATCCCAAGGCGCTTTTATTGCTTCTTTAGGTATACCGGAAAAATGCATAACGAGTTGGTGATCTTCGCCAACTTTTGCACCTGATAACGTGTTAATGAAATACGAATAACCTTGTTGAGTATAAGATAAAGGCGTGTTGTTTTGCGTGACTTTATCTAAAGTTAATGGCGGTTGAAGTTCAATTTGCAGCGCTTTTTGTTCATCTAAAACACGGTATTTCATGGTATTAGTGCCAGCAATAGACTTATTTGCAGGATCTACCTTAATATCAAGATGATAATGAGTTAAATCCCACCACGCTCTTTGAGGCGTTATAGATCCGCGCAAAATATCTTGTTGAGAAACTTGGCTTGCAGGAGCAAAAATTTGTTTTGCCGAAATTTTGAAAATTGTTAAATATAAAAGAAAAAATAATACGGGGATAAGTTTGAAATTTATCATAGATATATTGCTCCATTAGTGTTCATTCTAAACAATATAATACCAGTGAAACGACAAATAAAATATTGCAACAGCTTATTAAATTAAACTATTAAGAGAAGTATATACCCATCACACCTCAAGCTGCTGAACCTGCATCTTGAAGTGTGATGGGTATAACAGAGGTGTTAAATAGCCGTGGTTGAAATAATATTTGCGTGCGCTTAAGTTATCACGTTAGAATCATGCCACGTTTAGTTTAGGCTAAACGTAATTCAATTGAACTAATTACACGTAAGAGTGGAATTTATTTAATTGAGAAAAGACTTGTCGGAGTGCCAAAAGGCTGAGATCGCGAAAGCGGGATCCGTAGAACCTGATTCAGATTAGTATCTGCGAAGGGAACAAGTGGTAAAGTTTAGTGTATGTCTAATGGCTGCCAATTCAAACTTTACTTCTCGTTTATACATCCTTAAATACCTAAAAACTTTATCATTAGAGTATTTATCACCTTATAGCTCCGCCTATTTTTATTGATTCGTATAAATATGGTGAGAGAAATGACAACAACTAAACTAAGTAAATTAAGTAAATTAAGTAAACTAGGCAATGATTTAAAACCACAAACCAGACGCGAAAAACGTGAGGCTGCTGAAGCTTTTTTAAAAAACGTATCAGAACAATCCTTTCCTAATTCAAAAAAAGTGTATGTGCAGGGTAAAATTCACAATATTAAAGTCGGTATGCGTGAAATTACCTTAACCGAGACCTTATTACCCGGCAGTGCTAAAAATAACCCTCAATATGAAAAAAATGCCCCGTTATGTGTTTACGATACCTCAGGTTTTTACACTGACGAAAACGTAGAAATTAATGTGCATAAGGGTATTCCTCGCTTGCGTGAAAGCTGGGTTGAAAGTCGTAATGACGTTGACGTATTAGCTTCAAAATCATCAATTTATGCAAAGCAACGTTTAGCCGATGAAGATTTAAATGATTTACGTTTTGAACATTTACCCAAGGTACTTCGTGCTAAAGCCGGTAAAAACGTATCGCAAATGCATTACGCTAAACAAGGTATTATCACACCTGAAATGGAATACATCGCGATCCGTGAAAATCTAAAACGTGAAGAAGTTAACGACAAAATGTTACTCCAGCAGCACAAAGGACAATCTTTTGGTGCTAGCATCCCTGAACAAATTACCCCTGAGTTTGTACGTGACGAAGTCGCTCGCGGTCGAGCTATTATTCCGGTAAACATCAACCACCCAGAATGTGAACCAATGATCATTGGTCGTAATTTTTTAATAAAAGTAAACGCCAACATTGGTAACTCAGCGGTAACATCTTCAATTGAAGAAGAAGTTGAAAAGCTTGTGTGGTCAGCAAAATGGGGCGCAGACACGGTAATGGATTTATCAACCGGTCGTAACATTCATGAAACCCGCGAATGGATTTTACGTAACTCGCCAGTACCTATTGGTACTGTACCTATTTATCAAGCACTAGAAAAAGTAAACGGTGTTGCTGAAGACCTAACGTGGGAAATTTTTCGCGATACGTTAATTGAGCAAGCCGAGCAAGGCGTTGACTATTTTACGATTCATGCTGGGGTATTGTTGCGTTATGTCCCCATGACGGCTAAGCGTGTAACAGGTATTGTTTCTCGTGGCGGCTCTATTATGGCGAAATGGTGTTTAGCGCATCACAAAGAAAACTTTTTATACACCCACTTTGAAGATATTTGTGAAATTTTAAAACAATACGATGTGTCGTTTTCGTTAGGCGATGGTTTACGCCCCGGTTCAGTTGCTGATGCGAATGACGAAGCTCAATTTGCAGAACTACATACCTTAGGTGAATTAACTAAAATTGCGTGGCAACATGATGTGCAAACCATTATTGAAGGTCCAGGTCACGTGCCATTACATATGATCAAACAAAACATGGAAGAGCAATTAGCGCATTGCGGCGAAGCTCCTTTTTATACCTTAGGACCTTTAACGACTGATATTGCTCCGGGTTACGATCACATTACCTCTGGTATAGGCGCCGCCAATATAGGTTGGTACGGTTGCGCAATGTTATGTTACGTAACACCAAAAGAGCATTTAGGTTTACCCAATAAAGACGACGTTAAAGAGGGATTGATTACTTATAAAATAGCGGCTCATGCTGGCGATTTAGCTAAAGGTCATCCGGGGGCGCAAATTCGTGATAATGCGATGAGCAAAGCGCGTTTTGAATTTCGTTGGTACGATCAATTCAACATAGGTTTAGACCCTGAAACAGCTAAGTCTTATCACGATGAAACCTTACCGCAAGAGTCAGGTAAAGTAGCTCATTTTTGCTCGATGTGTGGACCAAAGTTTTGCTCGATGAAAATATCTCAAGAGGTACGTGATTACGCTGCTGATCTAGCCTCAGGGCAAAAAATTGAAATACAATTATTAGATGAAGTGGTGGTATTAGACGCTTCACTCTCTGCTGCAGAACAAGCTGAAAAAGGTATGGCAGCAATGTCGGCTGAGTTTAAAGCGACCGGCAGTGAAATTTATCACCCAGCAAAATCATAACCACTAATGAAAAATAGCATTGCTATTATTGGTGCGGGTTTAATCGGACGGCTTATTGCTTTGTCGTTAACTCGACAAGGTTATACGCCAACCTTGATAGACAAAGACCATAAAAATGCCAAAAACAGTGCCGCGTATGCTGCTGCAGGATTATTAACTCCGCTTGGCGAAGCGATGCATTGTGAACCTAATATTGTTCAAATGGGCATAGAATCACTAACGTTATGGCCAGCCATATTGGCGACTCTTGAAGGTGAGACCTTTTTCCAACAAGAAGGGGCGATTATGGTGAGTCATAGCCAAGACCAAGGCGACTATTTACAATTTGCTCGCTACATTAAAACCCATTACCTACAACATTGCCTGACTCACCTAAACCGAGTAGAACTTGAAGCACTAGAGCCAGATTTAGGGAGAGCTTTTAATCAAGGGCTATTTTTACCTGAAGAAGGGCAAATTGATAATCGAAAATTATTAACCACTTTGGCAAGTGCCCTTGATAAAGCTGACATTCATTGGCTTAGCCATACAGAAGTTGTTGAAATAAAATCGACTATTGATCATACCCAGATCAGATATAAAACCGTTAAGGTTGGAGCTGAATCAAACCAGAGCAAAGTTAACTCTTTTAAAGAAAATAAAGAAAATAAAGAAAATAAAAGAGATGAATATTTAACAAAAACTTTTGATTTAGTTATTGATTGTAGGGGAACTGGCGCTAAACCAGAAAGTTCCACAGTTAACGCGCCTAACCGAAAAAATAGTAACGCAAGTGCATTAACTGATTTACGTGCGGTACGTGGCGAGCTGTTTCATTTATTTGCACCTAATGTCAATATTTCACGCCCGATTAGGCTAATGCACCCAAGGTATCAACTATATATAGCCCCAAAAGGTGAGGGTAACTTTGTGGTAGGCGCTACCGAAATTGAAAGCGATGATATGTCGCCGATAACTGTACGCTCAGCGATGGAATTACTAAGCGCGGCTTATAGTGTTCACCCCGGTTTTGCCGAAGCTAATATTACGCAGCATATTAGCCAGTGCCGCCCAGCCTTTAGTAATAACCAGCCTAAAATTATGATGAACAACCATACCATGCATGTAAATGGCTTATACCGGCATGGCTTTTTAATTGCGCCCGTCATATTGGCACAAGTTAATGAATTGGTTGGAATGCATATTAAAAATAATGTTTTAGGCGTAAGTGAAGACTCACACCTTGATTTTTCAAAGCTGCGTTACGCTCACTTAATACCAGTCACTTCCGATATCAATTAAAAGCTAAATTAAAAGCTAAATTAAGCCATTACAATAAGAGATGAACAACATGAATGTTTTTATAAACGGTAAAAAAATCACCATTCAAAATACCAATAACCAGCATGTGGTTAGCCAAGCGTTAATTCAATTTTTAAGTGAATATCAACAACAAACCACCTTTGCTGTCGCGCTAAACAGCGACTTTATCAGTAAAGAAAATTACGAGCAAACCCACCTTAAAGATGGCGATATTATTGATGTGCTGTTTCCTATTCAAGGCGGTTAACGCAAAGGAGTAAATTTATGTTATTGACAATTTACGGAAAAAAATTAGATAGTCGGTTACTTATTGGCAGCGCGCTATATTCATCACCACAAGTAATGAAAGACGCTATTTTAGCGAGTGGTTCGCAAGTGGTTACTTTGTCATTAAAAAGACAAAATCCTATAGATAATTCAGGTGCTAAAATTTGGCAATACATACAAGATATTGTTGCCCAAACTCATGGATTTTTACTACCCAACACTGCCGGCTGTAAAAGTGCGAAAGAAGCCGTAACCTTAGCAAAAATGAGCCGTGAAATGTTTGAAACAGCGTGGATCAAACTCGAAGTTATTGGCGACGATTACAACTTACAACCCGATCCTATCGAATTATTAAAAGCCACCGAACAACTAATTGCTGATGGCTTTAAAGTATTACCTTATTGCACCGACGATTTAGTGATGTGTCAACGATTACACGACTTAGGTTGTGAAGTAATTATGCCGTGGGCATCACCAATAGGCACCGGCAAAGGTTTAATGAATCCTTACAACCTTGAAACCATTCGTGCGCGTTTACCCAATACCACACTTATTTTAGATGCTGGCATTGGTAAACCGTCTGATGCTTGTTTAGCAATGGAAATGGGATATGACGGAGTGCTACTTAATAGCGCCGTAGCCTTAGCCGACGATCCAGCGGTTATGGCCAAGGCGTTTGCACTAGCAATTCAGGCTGGCGAACTTGCTTATTTGGGTGGCACCATGACACAAAGACAAACGGCACACCCGTCAACCCCAACTTTAGACACGCCATTTTGGCACCATAATAATTAACTACCTGCAAAAAATATAATAACTTTATTTGTAGCTATTTTAATTTACAGCTAACCCTTTTAAAATCAAAGAAAAAATAAAATGACTTTTGAATTAAATATAAAAAAACCTATTATTTGGACTATTTCTGGTAGTGATTGCTCTGGCGGTGCTGGCATTGCCGCTGATATTAAAACAGGTCATGCACTTGGGGTTGAGGTATGCCATTTAAGTACTGCAAATACAGTGCAAAACTCTCAAACATTGCTGTCGGTTAATCCTGTAGAGGTTTCTATTTTATCGCAACAAGCACAATTATTACTGAGCGATAAAACGCCGAGTGTGATCAAAGTAGGCTTGCTAGCGAATATTGAACAAGTTACTTGGTTAGCTGATTTTTTAACAACCTTGAAACAACATAATCATTCAATCAAGGTGGTTTATGATCCGGTTGGTTATGCCTCAATCGGAGGGAAGCTTTCGAGTTTATTAGCAGCCGATCTTAAACCGTTACTACAAGTGGTTGATGTGATAACGCCAAATAGCCAAGAAGCTCAATGGTTAGCTGATTCGGCTTCTAACAATGTAAAAATATTAGCTAAGTGCATTAACATTTTAGGTGTTAAATCTGTCGTCATAAAGGGTGGGCATGCGTTAAAGGAAAAAGCGTTAGTAGATGAAAACTCAAACTCAAACTCAATAATAAGTTCAAAATACTGTTTTGATTATTGTTTTCACACCTTAACAGATAAAGATTCTAGCAAAATGAGCCAAGATCAAACCATTGAGTATGGCTTACGCTCACCAGTAATAAATACCCAATATAGCCATGGTGGTGGTTGCAGTTTTACAAGCGCATTAGCCGCTTTTATCGCTCAAGGCTATTTATTACGAGATGCGTTAACCTTAACTAAGGCTTTTATTAATCAAGGGTTAAATAAAACAGCAGGTAAGCTTGATTATTACGGTGCTTTTGAGCAAACACATTGGCCCAATAATAAAGCTTATTTCCCTATAGTTTCTTCAAGTATTAACGATAAATATAAGGATTTAAGCGCATTTAGCAGCTTAGCTTTTAATCAAGAATCGTTAGGTGTACATAATAATAACAGTCATAAAAAGTTAGGTTTATATCCAGTTATAGACTCGTTATATTGGTTAAAAAGATTATTACCCCTTGATTTACCTATTATTCAGCTACGTTTAAAAAATAGAACAGAGCCCGAGCTTGATGTCATTATTGCTAAAGCCATTAAGTTAAGCCACCCGTACAGAACGCGTTTATTTATTAACGACCATTGGCTGCTGGCTATTAAGCATGGTGCTTATGGTGTTCATATTGGTCAGGAAGATTTACAAACCACACCTTTGGATAAAATACATCAAGCAGGAATGCGTTTAGGTATTAGTACGCATGGCTATTACGAGTTTTTGTTAGCGCAGCAATTGAAGCCATCCTATTTAGCCATTGGCGCGATATATAATACAAAAACCAAAAACATGACAGGACAAATTCAAGGGGTTAACAACTTAATGAATATTTTAGCGTTACGCAATCATATTCCGGTTGTTGCCATTGGAGGGATTAACCAACAAAGAGCGCCTGAGGTATTAGCTACAGGCGTAGATAGTATTGCAGTGGTAACCGCCATTACCGAATCGCCAGATCCCGAAAAAGCGGTTGAACAATTTAAGGAACTAATTGATAAACAATGCCTTTAGCATAAGTCGTTACATAAATTTCGCCTTGCGAATCTAGGGTAAAAGCCGCTGGATTACCTTGCTTAGACATTAATTTAGTCACTGTAGTAAACTTAGGGAAGTCAGCACTCCAAATATTACCTGATAGAAAATCGGCGTAAATATAGTGGTTTTTAAGTTTACTCAAAAGTTGCCCAGTATAAACATAGCCGCCAGTAATTGATTGACCCTCATCACGACCATATTCTATTTTTGGTTGTACTAAATTACTGATATTACAGTTTTCTTTAGGTTCAAAACAATGGCTACCTTCAAGGATGTTCCACCCCATGTTTTGTCCTTTTTCAAGCACTGATACTTCTTCATATTTATTTTGACCAACATCAGCAACGATCAATGTATTGCCAGCAAACGAAAAGCGCCACGGGTTTCTTAATCCGTAAGCCCAAATTTCAGGTTTGTAGTCAGCATTGTTAACAAAAGGATTATCTTGTGGTATTGCATAAGGCACATCGTCTGCGGTGTTTATATCAAGTCGTAACATAGCGCCTAATAATGTTTGTGTATTTTGCCCATGCCCTTTAGGATCGCCACCACTTCCACCGTCGCCCATACCAATATATAAATAACCATCAGGTCCAAAAGCAACTTGTCCGCCATTATGATTTTGATACGGCTGGTTAACTTCTAAAATAATTTTTTCATTAGATAGATCGTATTTATCATTATTTTTGTTTAGTGTAAAACGCGAAACACGTGTTCTACGTTCACCGTCTTTTGGAAAATAATTAATAAATAAAAATTTATTTTTTGCGTAGTTAGGATCGAAAGCTAAGCCTAAAAGCCCCATTTCAGAATCACTTTTAACAGCAAACTCATGCACGGTTTGTTTTTTATTTTTGGTCGTATTAGTAAATATTAATTTTCCGGTTTTTTCTGCGATTAATAAATCAGCGCTAGAGTCCGGGAAAAACTTAATCTCAACCGGTTGCTCTAAATCGGTAACGACTTCTTTCAGTTGCACTGCCTGAGTCACGAACGACAAAAATAATGCAACAACAATAAAGAACTTCATTTTGAACCTATATTTATAAATATGTATTTGTGAATAATATTACACATAAAGGTTGATAACTAAAGCATAATTAGTTGATTAAATGTAACGATTAACTCAAGCTAATTATAATATTGAGTTTTATATTAACTGCTATTATTTAATCAAGTTTGCTTGCTATTATTTAGCGAGGGGTAAAAATTTCACACAAAAAAGCAGCAATTAAGCTGCTATTTTTTAGTAGTATTTAAAGTAGTAGGGTTAAATACTTTATGTAACCATTATTGTTAGGTATATAACAAACCTTACTTTAATGACGCGATATACTCAGTTAATGCCTCAATGTCAGCATCTTCTAACTTCATTGCTATTTTACGCATCATACCAGCTTTATCATTAGCTCGAGCACCTGAGCGAAATTTTTCAAGTTGAGATTTTGTATAGGCTGCATTTTGCTGACCAATTACCGGGAAGCCAGCACTGTCCATACCTTTGCCCGAAACTCCATGGCAAGCAACACAAGCAGTAATTCCGCGTGAAGCATCACCACCTAAATATAATTTTTTACCTAAGGCGTTAGTGGTGTCTGTACCTGCAGCCATTGTTTGTGCTGCAAAATAAGCGCCTAAATCTGCCATATCCTGTTCAGATAACGCCATGCTCATGCCGCCCATGATCGGGTCTGCACGTCCTTCTTTACCGCCTGAGGTCATACCTAATTTAAAATCAGCAAGTTGTTTAGCAATGTAAGAAGCACTTTGCCCAGCCAATTTTGGGTACATTGGAATTGGACCATTACCATCTAAACCATGGCATGCCATGCAGGCAACCGATTTAGTTTTTCCTGCATCGGCATTACCTTCAATTGCTGACGCTGTATTAAGTACACCGAGTCCTAATAAAACTGTTAACAGTATTTTTTTCATAAGTAATTCTCAGTTTTGCGTTTATTTTAACGCGACATAATTAATAGAATATTGAAATATAATCGAAACCAGTAAATATAACGTTTATTTTAACGTTGCAATAAACTGAGCTAATTCATCAATATCGTTTTCTGAAAGTTTCATTGATATATTACGCATCATACTTGCTTTGTCGTTAGCACGCTCGCCCGACTTAAATTGCTTAAGTTGGCTAGTAATATATTCAACACTTTGGTTAGCAATATTAGGGAATCCTGCTTTAGCCATACCTTTACCGGTAGCGCCATGACAAGCAACACAGGCAGTTACCGCTTGGTTTACATGGTTGACCTTACCGCCAAAATAAATTTTATTCCCTAAATCAGAGCCTTTACCATTACCCGGTAATGCTTTTTGCGCAGTAAAGTAAGCGCCCAATTCAATCATGTCTTGCTCAGAAAGCGCCGCTGCCATACCCGCCATTATGGCGTTTTTACGCTCGCCGCTCTTAAATTCAGCTAGTTGCTTAACTATATATTCAGCATGTTGTCCTGCTAATTTAGGATACATAGGAATAACTGCATTACCCGCAACACCATGACACGCCACACAGGTACCTGCTTTTTTCTCACCCGCGATTACTTCTTCGGTAATTGCTGCAACAACCACTTTTTTAGGTTTAACATTCGCTAACGCTTTAGTGTCAGCTAAATAGGCGCCAATATCTAAAATTTCTTCGTCTGTCATTTGCCCTGCAAAATTATACATAGCAGCATTTGAGCGATTTTTTTGCTCTTTAAAATTATATAGTTGTTTTACAATGTATTCAGGGTGCTGATTAGCAAGGTTAGGGTAAATAAGCACTTCGCTATTACCGTCTTTACCATGACAACCAATACAAGCACCAATGGCGCGATTAGCATCACCAAGTTCATATAAACTTTTACCGGCAACTGCATCAGGAATATACTTAGCTACAGTAACCGCTGCACTAGTTAAAGCTCCGTCTGCCGAGCTAGCGTCTGCTGGAGTATGAGGTAGGCTATTATAGTAGGCGCCAATGTCAGCCATATCTTGCTCAGACAAACCAGCCGCCATAGGGCTCATTAATGGGTTAATACGGTCAGTACCATTTTTAAACGCTTTAAGTTGTTTAACAATGTAGTCAGCGTGTTGACCTGCAAGGTTAGGGTACATGTCGCTGGCACTAATACCGTTGCCACCATGACAACCTGCACATAAAGCAACTTTGCCTTTACCTGCCTCTACATCGCCTGTTGCAGCAACCACAACATGTATTGTTGTTAAAACTAAAAATATTGAAAAAATAAAACGTATCATTGAATAGATCTCTGCTTGCTTCAGTTAATACCAATTGAATTAATGAATTGATCACTTAGCGATAATTTAAAGGTTTATAAGCAATGCATTGATTGAATGGTTATTCTTGGTAACTGCTCCTGCGTTACCTTATTATCCTACATCCATGTAGGAACCTTCTCAATATCAATAACGACGCTTATAAGCCTTTAAAAATCGCCTTTGGGAGCTCATTAGAACACTGATAACTTCACAAAATAAATGAAACATAGCTCACTATGCTTAAATTATTTTGTTTGTTCTAAGTTGTCTAATGCAACTCTAAGTGACTAACTCATTATTTCAATTGGTATAAGCCACTACTTAATTAAAAAAGTATATAAGTTAACTGGCATTATTTTACACAAATTATTGCACCGTGTAATAAGCTTAGTAAAAATAAGGTGATTTTTTATTAGTTTTTTGAATATATGTGAAAAAAATAGATATAATAACAACAATCACTACAGAATGAGAAATTACCTTGTCATCATCAAGCATAAATTTACACAGAGCAACGTTTACCATTAGTGCTCCAGATATTCGTCGGTTACCTGATGATAACGGAATAGAAGTGGCTTTTGCTGGCCGATCTAACGCAGGTAAATCAAGCGCTTTAAATACTTTAACAAATCAAAAAAGTTTAGCACGAACCAGTAAAACACCGGGCAGAACGCAGCTAATTAACGTATTCGAAATAGCTGAAAATAAACGGTTAATTGATTTACCCGGCTATGGTTTCGCGAAAGTGCCATTAGCAATGAAAGAAAAATGGCAAAAAGCGTTAGGTGAGTACCTCGAAAAGCGTGAATGTTTAAAAGGGTTAGTTATTTTAATGGATATTCGCCACCCACTTAAAGACCTTGATAAAGACCTTATCGAATGGGCAGTAGACAGCGAATTATCTATTTTAGTTTTACTCACTAAGTGTGATAAATTATCGCAAGGTCAACGCAGTACCGAAGTGCTTAAAGTGAAAAAAATATTAAAAGAGCATAATGCGGATATTACTGTTCAAGCCTTTTCATCATTAAAACGAACAGGATCAGACCAAGCTACAACAGTTATTCAAGCATGGTTTGAAGATGAAAGCAACGAAGCCGCCGAACCCCAAGAGAGCATCTAATCCCCTCGCTTTGTAAACCTTATTTTTTCATATTTAAAATTCAAACAGTCTCTAGAATATAAATAAATTTAACCCTTGACGAATTTTAGATAAAAAAAAGCCGATAGCATAATTATCGGCAAAAAGAATAAGTTATGGGGGGAAACTTATAAATTCAATAAACTGTTCGTTAAGAACAAAGCTATTATAGAGCAACTAATCTATATAAGTAAAGCTTTTACTCTAAAAATATAACTTTATTGATATTTAATCGAGTTCTGGATAATGAATTTTTAAGTTAATGAAACTGAACTAATATTTTAGTGCGTGCTACTTTTATAATAGCCTTATTGTAAAATATTGCTTACTCAGAATTCTCAGAATGAAGTTTGTTTAGTTTTATAATTGTGGATATGGTTAATCTTTTCGGGAATGAGTGCCGAGAATGAGAATATTCTTGGTGTTCTCATGAAGGGCATAGAGCAAAATTCTCATAAGAAATGTTTAAAGTTGAGTGTAAAGCATTCGATGGCTTTATAACTTTTATTAACTCTGGGGGATCAAAATTTTAATTCACTTGATTTTTATAAGCTTTACTTTTTCTATCGCCGCCGTGTGCTGATAGCTTTGATGGTCGGGTGAGAGATTTCTCAATATGTTGATGAAAAGCATCACTACCATAAACCTCACCACGTAATGTTGCTTGCGTAATATTATCGTTTTGTTTCGTTAGATCTACTTTAATAAATAACGATTGGTAAGCCTCACATCGAGTTTCTACTGTTTTACCTAATGCTTGGTATAAAGCATGTTCGTTAACTAACTTATCTTCTTGCCCTAACGCATTATGTGCATAGCTAGACCATTTATAACCGTTAAGCGATTTAACCATATTGGCTTTAATAGGGTTCATTTCGATATATTTATATAGCGTAAATAAATACTGTTCACTATTAACTAAACACGACTTATAACGCCCCTCCCAAATAGTCCCTGTTCGTGCATACTTTGCATTACAATAACGAACGTATTTATTCGCCATTGTTTGCATAAAAATAGCAAGTTGCTCTTTATTTTCAGGGGTTATAAGTAAGTGTAAATGATTGGTCATGATCACATAGGCGTGAAGTTTACAGCCAGATCATTCAAGTGCGTAGAAAATATCTTCTTTTATTCGAAGCATATCTTCTTCACACCGAAAAATGTCTTGACGATTATTGCCTCTATGTATGATATGTAGAGGCTGATTGGGAATAACTATTCGAGGTAAACGTGCCATTCGAGTATATTACATGCGAATATAGCTCAAATCAAGTTACCTGACCCTGACGAATCCCCACGAAAGGTATAATAAAAACAGATAGTTAATTAAAAATCAAAGGAACTCTCAAAGCATTTAGTGATCAGATCAGTTACCACACATCAACGAGCAAGAAATGCCATGAGAGTACACACTATTTTGAACACTTTTTTACACGATGTCACGCCAACAATGCACAAAGTACGCAGAGCCAGTCTCAATGCTGCATTAACCAGCTTACTATCAGGTAGTCAGTTATCTGTAACGTCTTTAGGGCGTAACATAGACAGTAAAACAACAGAAAAACATCAAATAAAACGCAGTATGCGTTTATGTAGTAATCCCCACCTGTACCATGAAATAGACACTATTTATTCTTCTATGACAACGCGACTAATTGACCAGCAAAAGCAGCCTATTATTTTGGTTGATTGGTCTGATTTAGACCCTCGTAAACAACACTTCTTACTACGTGCATCTATTGCTGTTGATGGTCGTTCTTTAACCTTACTTGAAAAAATATATACCGTTGAATACAAAGATAAGCCAAGTGTGCATAAAGTATTTATGGAAAGCTTAAAAGCTATATTACCTGATAATGTGAAACCTATTATCGTCAGTGATGCAGGTTTTCGTGTACCTTGGTTTGAATTAATTGCGTCTTTGGGTTGGGATTATGTGGGACGCGTTAGAAACAAAACAATGTGTAAACACATCGCTGCTGATAAATGGCTTTTAACACGTGAACTTTATAAAGCTGCCACGACAAAAGCCAAGCCATTAGGGCATTACATGATGCGCCGAAAAGGCAGTTTTGAAACGGCACTCGTTGTTTATAAACAACGAGCTAAAGGACGTAAAAAATTGATCGCTACAGGCGAACGCTCAAGAGCTAACTCGAATTCACGATCTAATGCTGAACGTGAAAAAGAGCCTTGGTTATTGGCGACATCTTTACCAATAAATACAGCGAAGGAGGTTAATAAAATAGTCAAACTCTATAGAGCACGTATGCAAATAGAGGAAAGTTTTCGAGACTTAAAAACAGGGCTTGATTTTAATGCAAGCCAAACCCGTACATTGAAATATTTAGCTGTTTTATTACTCATCGCGATGTTAGCGCAGTACGTATTGTTTTTACTTGGAATGGCGATAAAATTGAATGGTCAACACCTTGGTTATCAAGCTAATTCCACTAAAGACAGTGCTGTTTTGTCTTACCAATATATTGGCTTAAGGGCATTTAGAGATAGGTATTTACGTATAGCAAAGCGGCAGTGGGAAGCGGCTTATCAGAAAATACAACTATTAATGCAGGCACCGCTTCATGTATAAAATATTCGTGGGGATCCATCAGTGCCTGACCCCTTGATATTTTTCTAGCCCCTTGGTTAGCTGGAGGCTTAGGTGGAGGAGTTTTTGGCGGCGGTGGATATGCATTAGGATGGTATCAAGGAAACTATAGTTGGAATACAAGTAGGTTTTTAGGTAATGTTGGTACGGGGGCACTTGCTGGTGCTACCTTTGGTGCTGCAGGAGCACTTGCTGGAGGCGGTTTTTTCAGTGCAGGTACGAACATATGGAGAGTAAATAGCTTTGGATTTAATTTCGGAGTTAACAAAATCTGGAGACGTTAAACTAGATATTTGTTAATAAGCTTAATCAAGGGGAGTTACCTCTCCTTGATTAATTAAAATTGATGAGAGATTTAATTATGTTTGAAATTTTTTCTGCTGGTCTTGAGGCTTTTGCAGGTTTTATTTTAGGTTATATGGAGAAAAAAAAAATAACGACTTTAAAGATGTCTTTATACTCAGGAGTCCTCTTTTTTTTAGGTTATTTTTTATTTGAACTTATCACTTCAGGTATCCCTTTAATTAAAAATATTGTTTTTTTATTTTTAATTTCAATGGTCATATCACTTCTCATGTTTTTATTTATTTTTATCGGTCGAAAAATGGAAAGAAAAAAGGAATGACACTTTTAGATAGTGTGTTTTTTTCTGAATCATCATGTTTTTAGCTTATAATAAACCGCCGATAAAATACATTATCGACGGTTTTTTATTGGTTCATTTTGGGTTAGCGCAGCATAAGTCAATTTCCTTAATGACTGCTTTGTCGGATTATCACTTGTCGTTAGATAAGCCAAAACTAATGTAATAGTATCTAAGTAATCATTGGATTAGGTCATTTTAACCTATGAACTAGGTCTTCAATGTGGCATTAGTTAGCCTTTCCAACACAATTAAGTGTAGCTACTAATTGGTGTCTAGGGTGTCCAGTATAACCAAATTCCAACAGTTTTTCCTCGGCTTTTAACCACATCATAAAAATATCAAGAAAATATCAAGGGGTCAGGTACTGATGGATCCCCACGAATATTTTTATGCATGAAGCGGTGCCTGCATTAATAGTTGTATTTTCTGATAAGCCGCTTCCCACTGCCGCTTTGCTATACGTAAATACCTATCTCTAAATGCCCTT
>Ga0209303_1000546_pt1 | contig 28768 bp, 25 predicted proteins | sample SidtaG_3_FD_187449 | JGI IMG/M metagenome (GOLD analysis project Ga0209303, IMG submission 187449) | Marine algal microbial communities from Sidmouth, United Kingdom - Sidmouth_Asex1 metaG (SPAdes) (version 2) | ecosystem: Host-associated > Algae > Red algae > Unclassified | place: Sidmouth... | reverse complement strand
ACACAAACTAACTCCAATACTTACCAAATTTAAGATCGATAACGATTACTATTGAGCCTAAAACTAAGTAAAGGCAAAGGTTTGAGGGAGATGTGGCACGATTTTACACGTATCTCGGCTCAACGCCAATTAACTCGTTTTCTCCCCTTGGATTTAATTGTTCGTTCACCAAAAAACTAAAGGTTTGAAAATATCCTTCATGAAAACCCAAATATTTACCATTGAGCCAAATATCGGCAGCGTAGTCTACTCCTGCAAAAACCAATTTAACTAGTTGGTTTTGTAATTCTAAATTCAACTTAAATTGATGTTTATACCAAACAGCACCACTAATATCGTGATTTTCCAACCACCAATTAGCAGGAACATTGATATCTTGCCAATTGTACTGAGAAAGTTTTGGTAATTGCTTGGTTGGTTGCGGTCTGACATCATTGTCTTTGGTAGATATAAGTCGATCTTGACCTTTTAATTGTGCTTCGGGGATAAACTGCCAAGTGCCTGATAAACTATGTGTTGATGACGCATCTGCAGTAACTAAAGATTCCAAACCAGCATTATAATTCGGGATAGAAGAAGCGATCGCGCTACGCAAATTACAAAAACTGATAATTTCAATAACTAGTATTGATACAGCAATTAAATAATAAATATAGCGATTAAATTTAAATTTCATCCCACAAACTATAAAACTAGTAGATTAGGCAATAGGTAGTTTGATGAATTTGTTGTCCGAATTCAAGTCAAGTAAAAGACATCTAACCCATCTTGCTGTTATAGTTCCCCATAATCAGAGCAGAATGTTCATTACTTTTTTTCTCACAGTTGATTTTTACAACAATGCGTTATTCATTGAAGTGCCGATAACTCCACTAGTCGGAACTGGAGGACTAAGTTTTAATAAGTTTTAGGTATTGAGAGTATGTGATTTCACTGCACTGAAAATCTCTGTCCACTTTTAAATTAAGTTAGCCATCTCAATATTGAAATTCATCCCTTACGATTACTAAAATCCTCTGCTATCTTAGAGCCGTATTTACAGAAATACGATTTATCGTAAATAAAGAATGATTATCTCAATCGAGAATCAAAAAGGTGGTGTCGGCAAAACAACGATCGCCATCCACGTAGCTCAAGCTCTAGCTATGGGAAATTCTTCCGTATTATTAGTAGATGCAGATCCTCAAGGTTCGGCTCGCGATTGGGCAGCAGCCAGAGAAAGCGAACCTGCATTTTCAGTCATTGGTTTAGATCGTCCTACACTGCATCGTGATTTACCTGCGATCGCAGCCAATTACGACCACGTAGTGATTGATGGACCACCCAGAGTTACGGATCTAGCCAGATCCGTAATTATTGCTGCCGATCTAGTTGTTATTCCCGTACAACCTTCTCCTTATGATGTTTGGGCAGCTAATGATGTAGTTGGTTTAATCAAAGAAGCTTCTGTATTTAAAGAAAACCTGAAATCTGCATTTGTAATTAATCGCAAAATCGTAAATTCAGCCATCGGCAGAGATGTAGTCGATGCCCTTAGTGGTTATGAGATTCCCGTACTAAAATCATCAGTTTGCCAGAGGATTATTTTTGCCGAATCAGCAGCTACAGGAATGACGGTTTTAGAAACTAACGCTAAAAGTTCTGCTGCCCAAGAAATTAAAGCCTTAGTTGATGAGTTATTAGAAATAGGAGGATAATCGTGCCACAAAAAAAAGTAAACTTTAATGCCAAACCTAAAAAAGACAAGCCCGTAAATGTAGATGAATGGGTAGTCAATCGAGACTTAAAAGCTGTTGATCCTAAATCTAAACCAGAAGAAGCACCTGAAAAAATTAAGCGATTGACATTAGATATTCCCGAATCCCTACATCGGGCAATTAAGAGAAAAGCAGTTGAAGATGGAGAGACTATGGCTGACCAATTGCGATCGCTTTTGGAAAAACATTATAAAAACTGAGAAAAATATTCAGCTACTCAAGTCAGTCGGCAAAGCGAATCGGGCGTGCGACAAGGTATTAGATATCTCAAACATTGTCTTACCGAGCCATCGCAGCCCGACGACTGGCAACAATCTACTCATCTAAATCATTCTCCAAATCAGACCACTTATCCTGAATACTTTGCTCACTACGATCTGTAGATAAATTTAGTAATGGTACAAATTTCTTAGCGCGAGCAGTAAACTTTTTTGGCTTTAGCTTAATCGGAGCGCAATATTGAGCGATCTTTAAATAGCCTCGAAGATCTGGTAAATTAGCCAATTGGTCGGGCATCACAGCATAACTTTCTCGAAGCTGCTCATTAAAACTATTTGTTCTACTACCACCGCCGATACCAGTACGACGGGAACGACTTTGATTTTCTGCTGTGTGATGATACTCCTGTCTGCCAATAACCTTTGCCATTGTTTCTGCTGTCTGAGGATCAGCACAGCCTAAAATAAGCTTTATTTTAGTTCCCTGTAGAATAGTTCGTGTTTGTTGCTGCCCGTACTTGTCAATAATCTGAGCCTCGGTCTGAGTACCCAAAATAGGACAACCTAAAAACTTACGGCTTTCACTTAATAAGCGATGGAGACTTGGTAATTGATTCAATGCACCCAATTCATCGATAATAATTGCCGTCTTTCTAGTTCGATATTCATTGGATAGTAGACCTTTAAGCATCAACTCAAAAATTAAGCTATGGAGTGGTCTAAGCAATTCAGACTCGTCTTCTCTCAAGGTAACAAAGATCCAACTAGGACTATCACTCTTACCCCATTCATAAAAACTCAAAGGCTGATTCTGAGGCTGAGTCAGGCAAGCGTAGAACTGACAATAGTTAGAAGCAGTAGACAGTACAGAAGTTGCTGCTCTTTCTTCGCCTAAATATGTAGCAGCTAAAGTTCCTGAGATAAATGAGCTTAGAGTTTTGGGATCGCTTTTTAATAACTCCCACAATTCGGCGTTGCTTTTAGTCTGGCGAAACAGCTCTGCCATTACCGCCCTGCCTGCATTAGAGAAAAAAGGTTCTTTTTCCGATTCTTGGGGAATCAAGGCTGCTGCCATAGTTTCAGGTCTAGCTGCCTCATGAGCATGACTCCAGTGAATAGAACGAGCATCAAAGGGATTGAAAATAAAATCTCTTCTAGGATTATAGAATTTCTCTAACATCTCCCCATTGCGATCAAAGACGATGGCGCGGAAATCTGTTCTTTTGCTGATGATATCCGTTAATTGACTAATAGCCTGAGTCTTACCAGTACCAGGAGAACCAAACATGAAGAAGCCACGATTTTCTAACTTAGCTGGAATAGGCAGACGAGCAATTTTTAATTGAGGTTGTTTCCTAAGCCTTGGTTGTTTTTTTAGTATGGCTTTGAGTTGACGAGTCGGTATTACTTTTGCTCCTCGCAGTACGTTTCGATTATGGTTGGTAAGACTATCTTTAGGCTTAAGCAGCAGAAAGACTGAGATGAAAGTCACGATAAATACAGCAAGAAACAGCTTGAAATAGCCAAATTTATCCACCAGCTTTTCTGCCACATAAGGCAAAATTACAACTGGATGTTCAATTAGAAACAAAGCAACCTTTGTATTCTTTATACCCCACCAAACTAATAAAAGTAAGGCAGTCATGATGAATGTTGCTATCAAAGAAGAGTTATTGTTGTTTTTTGCTTTCATTATCTACTGATTGTTCTAGAGTGAGTTTGAGTACGATCTCGACCGAGATGCTGCTGCATCTCCAGATTTCTGGATTGAATTTGGCGATCTATCTCAGTAGAGGTAAAGGTGTTTTTCTCTGTGGCGTTATCTCGACTGAAAATAATTTCTTTTCCCTGCTGGGTAATGGTTAGAGAATCCTTATCTCGTTTAATTTCCGTTCCATCTGGTGATTTATAGATTTTTACTGAGCTATTCCGAGGATTTATTACTCCTTGGCTTTCAACTAGATATTTAGCTGACACAAGTAATTTAAACTCTTGCTCTCTTGATGAAGTAGATAGTTTTTGATTTAATTCCTGTTGTTTCATAATTAGGTTGAGAGCATTCTCTTGCCCTCGTGATTTTTCGATTGATAGTCCCAAAGCTTTAGTACTAGCGGTGTATACTTTGAATTCTTGTTTGGCTCGTGATGCTGCAACATAAAAACTCTCTTTTCCTACCGTCAGAGATTTACCCGAACCCGCACTGTAAATGCAGTAGTTGGCTGTTTTGCCTTGACTGCTGTGAACTGTATCGACATAGCGGTAGTCGGAATACAAGAGAGCGTCAGGATTGACTGTCTGAGTTTTTCCTTTAGTTTGTATTTCTATTTGCCCACTAGTGTTGAAGCCCAACACGGTAAACTGCTGCCCATTAATTTGCTTCTTTTGGTTGCGATAATGGTTACGGGTAAATTTCATCTGTTCTCCGCTGCGGAGTTCACGAGTCTGAGATTGAAATACTGTTCGGTCTTTATAAGTATTCAGTTCTAAATCTTGTTTGTTGCCCAGGCTATCTCTGAGAGTTAATATTTTGTTTCTACTATCTATGGCATCAACGCGGTAGTAGAGGTCTTTATTAAACCTAGCTGTAGTGTGACCGAACTTAACTATGTCCCCCACTTCGTAACTACTGGCTTGGGTAAGACTAAATTTGTCTAGATCTTTGGGTTTGAGAATATTAATCTGTCGAGATTCGGGACTTAATTTTTCCCGTTCTATTAAGCCTTGGCGTACCTGTTTGGTAATCGCTTCTTTTTCTTTGTTTGTACCAGCTAGAATCAATGTCTGCGTTTGAGTTTTGATATCTCGTCCTAAGTAGTCATTAACTACTGCCTTGAGTCGCAAACTATCAATCGGTATCTGCTTAATACTGCCTTGTTCTTTTAGCTGTTGATATCCCTGATTTATCTTTCCTGTAGATAAAAGATCTACTACTTCTTTTAGCTGGAGATTCTGCTGTCTGACATTTTTATCGATTCTAATTGTCGGCAGTTTGGTTTTTTCTTGAAGGAGTTTGAAAGGCGAACCTGCGGTAACCGCAGCCAATTGTTTTGTATCGCCGATTAGAAGTACGCGGGAGTTTGTTTGTTTCCCTCTCTCTAGCAAGTTTTTCATTTGGCTACTGCTAATCATCCCCGCTTCATCCACCACAATTAATTCGTTATTGGGCAGAGACTTTATCGGAATATTTAGATAGGCATCGAGGGTTTGACAGTTAATATTTGCTCCTTTATTCAGTTCCCCCGCAGCAGCAGCACTAGGAGCTAAACCTCGAATAGAAATATCTTGGTCAATGGTTTCTTTCAAAGCTTTGACAGTGTAGGTTTTTCCTACTCCTGCATCTCCTTGACAGAGCATTACCCCATCTCGATTATTTACGAAATGCTTTAGAGCAGAAGCTTGAGCTTTATTTAGTCCTAGCTTTTGGGCTTGTTGATGAGCAATTTCTGTATTGGCTAGAGTCGGATATTTATCTTTACTGTTTATAGCTAAATTAAGGATTTGCTTTTCGTTGTTAATGGCAGTTTGAGTAGTTAATCTGCCATCCTTTGTTTTGACCAAACTTTTATTTTGATTAATCTCTTTTTCTAGATCTTCTAGGCTATAGTTTCCTTGAGATTGTCGCAGAGATTCTTTGAGGAGTATATGTTGAGGAAAAGCGACTTGACGTTCGCTAACTATCCCTGTGGATTCATTTATCAATTTGCTTCTGTCTTGAAAATTAGCAATCTGCTGATGCTGATAGTTGGCTTCAGGATGTCGAATATTTAACTGTTCGGCTCTCTGTCGCCACCTGAGCTTTAGTTCTTTTCTCTCTTCTTCAGCCTGATGTACTTTATCCCTTCTGGTACTCGTGCAGGCTTTAGCTTTGGTTGCTGCACTAGCTTGATGACCTACAGCCTTTTCTATTTCTTGTTGGCGAGTGCTGAACTCTTTTAGCTGTGACTGACTATAGCCTCTAACATCAAAAGTGCCGTCGCGATTCCAATCTAGTTCGTATCCTAAAGTTTGTAGTCTTCGACCAAGTTCGTGATGATAGACCATACCAATCGTCATCTTCTGCTGGTAAAGCTCGCGGTTATCCATCGATCGCCATTTGCCATCTGCTCCTTGTGTTTGATTAAAAATCACACAATGGCTATGAAGCTGAGGATCTAGGTTGCGGTTATCGTCGTGTTGGAAGACGGCAAATAAAGCATTATCTGTCTGAAGATGATTGACTCCTCCTTTTCCCGTTCTAGTAAAGATGCAGTTTCTCTGTATGTAATCGAGAGTAGTTCTTACCGCTTTGTCATGAGCTTCTACGACTGCTTTATCTTCTTTAACTAAAGCAAGTAGCGTTATTGATTTGGGAGCAGAGAGAGTTATATCTCTGCCTGGATTATATTTTTTGCCTGACTGTCTTTGACGTAGAGAATTTCCTTGAGTATCTAGTCCTTGATAGGCATTGTTGTAGTTTTCTATTGAAACTTGACCATTCAGACTAAGTATTTCTGCACCTTGCCCATACCATTGACTATTTTCTAATCCTTGGCTTTGGGTGTAGTAATTGTCAGTCGCATAGTCGTTTACCTTGGCATAGAGTCTACCAATCGAGCAAACCATGGAGAATTATGTTGATTATTTAATCTATTTTGATAGTGACATTTTCAATCTTAAAAAACTACTATTTAAAAATTAATTTACATATCTTATTATTTAGGTTTTAAAATACCCAAAAATACCTCTTCTATATTTATTTGAAAAACAAGCACCATTTATTTTATTCTCACCAAGGGTGCATCAGGTGTGGGATTTAAATCAGTATATAATTAGGCTTGTTAAACACAACTTGTCTCACTGAAAGTGAATTTATTCTATTAAATCAATTGTTAAATCGGCAAAATATTTGGCAGAATCAATAAAGAGATAGAACAAGAAATGAGAAATGAATCAGTCCGAACTAAGTCCATTAGAGAAAGCGATCGCTCGTAAGATTGATAAGACGAAAGATAAGGCATCAAAACCAGGATATTTGAGAACCCTAGTGGCTAAGTTGCATTTGAGGATTGAGGCAGCCTTAGCTAGAGGATGTGAATATGATGACTTGGCTGAATCAATAACTGAAAGCGGAGTGAAGATTAGTACGGCTACATTGAAGCAGTATCACACTGAGTATCGTCGTTCTTTGAATGAAAAGGCAGAAAAGACATCTAGTACTGTCAGTTCGATCTTACCTCCCGAACAGCCTGAAGAAATTAAAGATAGAGCGACTGCTGAGGCATCCCAGCCAGATAGAAAACAATCGGCAGTAGATAAGTTATTCGCGAGTAAATAAATCATCATGGTCAAAGTCAAAACAGATAAGACAGAAAAGGCAGAATCAACATCTGAATTAATTGCTACTCGTCCAGGTATTCAGATATCTAACTGTAAAAAGGGTGGTGTGGGCAAGACGCTACTTTCTAAATTAAAGGCTGCTTACTGTTTAGAATCAGGGTTAGATTTCTATGCGGTGGATGCAGATAGACAAGAGAGTTTTTTAAAGGCATATCCTGAGTTTGCTTTGCCGACTCGCTTTAGTGAACTGGATCGGAATTTGAAGATACCAGATAAGATTTTAGATTTGGCTTTGGAGAAATTGGTATTAGTCGATTTGCCAGGAAATGTAGAGGAAGCGTTTAATCATTGGCTGACAGCTAGCGATATTTTGGAGGCTTCAAAAGACTTAGGTGTAGAGATTCAGAATTGGTATGTGTTGGATGATTCGACTGAATGTTATGAGGGTTTTTTAAGAACGCTAGAGTTTGTTAAAGATAATGCGACTCACATATTGGTTCGGAATTTGGGACGTTGTGAAGACTGGGAAAGTTTTGACCAGTTTGTTACTCCTGAGTTGATTGCTGAATATCAGTTGAAGGTAATTGACCTGCCGAAGTTGAGGCTGGATACGGCGACGACGGTTTATAAGAATGCTCTTAGTTTTACTGAAGCGAGGAGATACGGCGAGTTTAGTACAGCTCAGTTAGCTGGATTGAGAGGATATATGCGACGAGTCTACCAAGTATTTGATAATGCTGATTTTAATGTTGAAAATCTGAGGTTAAATTGATGACCTATTTGAAAAAGCCAACTTTACCTCAACAGCAGAATGAACTTAAAGAATTGATAGATAAACGGCTCAAGAATGAAGAGTCTAAGGTCAAAGGACGAGTATATCAATGGCTGAATAATAATCAGTATTTTGTTGATAATGAGTTGTTTGATTTCTATTTCTGTGTGGCTCAGAATATTGCTGCGGTTGAGGTTTTAGGTTGTTCTGGGGAGAAGATAGTTAAGGCAAGGAGCGAGCTATCTGAATCGGTAGAAGCTTATACAGCTCAGATAGTTGATACATCTAATTGGATTAATGAGCAATTGAAAGGTCAGCTAGATAATATTCAGCAGAATCAACAGAATTTAGATACCAAGCTCATTGAAGTTTTATCAGGATTAGCCAGAGAACATCAGAATCTTCAAACCGTCTCAAATGGTTTAGTTAATTCGACTTCGGTTTTACTAAAGAAGCAGAAACAGTTAGTAATTCAGACCGAAGCAGCAAGGAGATATGCCCATCAAACCGTGATGATTGCTTGGATTATTCCAGTCTTAACACTACTAGGGTGCATAGGTGTATCGCTCTTCATCAATAAATAATTAAACCAAAACTCCGTCCAATATCGCTGCGCTTAATTTAGACGGAGTATATGAATAGCTGAAACTGAAAATAAATACTTATCGCCCTCGACAGGTTAATTTGTTTTAACTTATTGGCGATTTATATAACAAAAATACTTAATCTAGGTGATAATCAAATTGTCTTGAACCCAGAAACCACAAAAACGCCCTGCTCTGTGGAAAGAAAAGGCGCTTTTGTAACTTCAAGTTCAAGACAGACCATATTTGGTAATGATGTCTTAGTTTGGAATGACCGAAAAAGTTTTCGTCTCCCATTTATATCATATCAATCTCTTAGCCGACAGTACAAAAAATTAGTCTAGAAATAAGATTTCTTAAAAACTGGTTTTTTACTCGTTTACCCTTAAATACCTTAGAAGTAAGCCACTGTCTTTGTTTGAAGCTAACCTATTAACTCAAAAATAAGAGAAATAAATCTCAGGATTTTACCAAAAAAATTAAATTATGTGTCTGTCTTGAGCTTGTTCCTTAAACCACTATTAAGAAACATAGCTAATGACTAATACAATTGAATTCATCAGCGTTCAGTCAAAATTCAACAGCAAAGTTAATCGTCTCTACAAAAGACACGCTGAAGAGCTAATTATCAAACGAGCATTAAATCCAGACTGGGTTAAAGCTAACTGCCGTTCGGTAAATATTGCCGAGGCTACAGAGGTACTAGGATATCTCGCCAAATCTTCAGGAATTATAATTGAAGGTGCTAACGGACAGTCTCAAAATAAACCCGATAAACCTTGGGCTGACAGGCAAGGTAAAAAAGCACCAAAATATCGTACAGCAGCAGGCGACGAATATGATGCGCTGTTACCAAATCATCCAACAAATCCTAATTACTGGTTAGATATTAATTCGTTAAAGGAAAAGTGTTACCAGATCAACGGACACCCATTGTTGCTAATAACAGAAGGTGGCTTAAAGGCGATCGCTCCTTGTTCGCATGGCATACCAACTCTGGCTCTACTTGGCGTAGAAATGGGTTTGACTTCCAGTAAGCAAGACCCTCAAAGAAGGCGTTATTTAGTCTCACAGCTAGAGCATTTTGCCAAGAAAGGATTTGGGTTTATCCTGGCTTTTGATTGCGATACCTACACTAAAAAGCCAGTAATTCAGGCATTAATCAAATTAGCCACTCAATTAGAAAAATTTAGCATTCCTGTATATATTTTACCTAAGTGGAATGAATTGGAGGGCAAAGGTATCGACGACTATATCCAGAACCAAGGAATTGAAAAATTTCGTCAACAGCTACTGTCTCAGACCGTAAGCTTTAGTGATTGGTTGGACGAATATGGAGAAGCTGCTTTTGATCGAAAGCCTCCTAAGCCAGATGTTATCGGCGCACAACTAGCCGAACAGTATCGAGATCGCTGGGTTTACTGTGACGAACTTAAATCTTGGTTGGTTTATGGTTTAGAAACAGAAGGTATCTGGACAATAGTTAGCAAACAATTTTTAGCACACGCAATCGATAATATTCTCGAAGCTAAAAATATTACAGGCTACGGAACTAATGCCTATATTCAAAATATTTTAGGTGCGCTGGAACGAAAATTATTTATCCGAAAATGGTCGGAAAAATCAACAACTGAGTATCTACCCTTCCGTAACGGAGTTTTAGAATTAGCCACCAACCAACTACACGAACACAACCCAGGATTTAGATTTACTTGGCAACTGCCACGAGACTATACCGTAGTTGAAACTAGCTGGAGAAATATCGATAGCTGGCTAGACGAAGCAACCAGAGGCAACCCCGAACACAAAAAGTTATTAATTTGTTTTGCTGCTGCGGTATTAAGAGGTCGCAACGATCTGCAAAAATTCCTGCACCTAATTGGTGGTGGTGGTAGCGGTAAATCTACCTTTACTACTCTTTTAACGGCTTTGGTTGGCGAATCAAATACAGCCACGCTTAATTTATCTGACTTAGAAGACAAACACGAAATAGCTCGTATCTTTGGGAAACGCTTGATAGTTTTACCCGACCAAGACAAAGCACCAAAGAAGATGAGTAACTTCAAACGTCTGACTGGTCAGGATAGACTATCTGGTCGCCGACTATTTGAAAATGGGTTTGAGTTTGTTTTCTCTGGATTAACGGTAGTTACTAGTAACTTCCCCGTTTTTCATACTAATGTAGGTAGCTGGTTAACGAGAAGAGTCAGCATGATTCCTTTTGAATATCAATGTCCTAGTCATCAAAAACGGGACTTGATGAAGGATTTTGCCTCAGAATTGGGCGCATTTACTAGCTACTTACTCAGCATTGATAATAGCCAAATAGATGCCACCTTTAAAGGTTTAGATAGCGATAAAACATCTCTTTCTGCTACTGTCTGGGAATCTCAAATTAGGAGTGATGGACTGGCTGCGTGGGTTAATGATTGGGTAATCCCCGATAGCGATTCTAGGGTTAAAATTGGCAGCAATCGTAAAGAGTGGGTCAGCGAAGAAGACTACAACCCTTATGAATCTACTTTATATGGTAGTTACTCTTATTACTGTCAACGTTCTGGTCGTTCGGCTAAATCACCCCAGAATTTCTCGGCTGAGTTATTAGAATTAGTTAATCGCATTCTAGGTTGGAAAGCTAAGAAAACCAGGATTAAGATCAACGGTCAGACTACTAGGGTAATAGAGGGATTAAAGCTACGTTCAAAACTGGACAATCAACCGACAGTAGAGGAAATTTTAGAAGGTTCTAAAGGATACCGCTCCGCATATGACAACCAGGGGGACAACCAAAGTGACAACCAAGGGGACAACTTAAAAGCCCCACCAGATATAGAGAGTGACAACGGTGACAACCTAAAATTAGATTTAGAAGAAAATAAAAACAACTTCTCACCTCCTTGTGACAATCATATAATTGGCACACATATTAAAGAAGTTAAAAATAATATTAGTTTTGACGCTGCCTCAGTTGTCACTCCTGTCACTCCCCAGGTGCAGCAAGGGATTAAAGCTGTCACGAAGGTTGTCACCGAAGCTGTCACGAAGGTTGTCACCGAGATTAATTGGCAATCTTATCCGTACCAAAGTAAAGATACTTTTACTCTTAAAAGCCGAGCCAATAAGGTTAAAGCAAGAGTATTAGCCTGCACCACCCAGAACGAATTAATAACTCTCTATGCTGAAGGAAAAGTAAGTAAAGCGGAAATTAACTGGTTAAAGTCTAATTTGCTTACTACGGTAGAACGTCAACAACTAGAAGCTGTTGAAACGACTAAACAAACTAATTTGTTTGATGGAAATGATGAAAAACTAACTGTAAAAAAGGTAATCGAGCAAATAGATACTGAAGCTAAACGAATTGGTTGGAGTAAAAAAACAGCAATTAATTATATAGAAGATAAATACTCAGTTAGTAGTCGTCAGGACATGACTATTCAACAGCTCATTGAACTGAGAGATTATCTTCGCAGATTTACCACTGAAAAAATGGAGGACAAGTTTAATGAGACGGACTAGTAATCATAAACAATCAGTATCGTATATATATTATTTTTTTCTTGGTGCTTATATAGCTGTTGAACCCTTTTTTCTCAAACTGTTTTTTGAAACTTATTTTCCCGATTTTTATTATCGTGCGCTGATAGTTCCTATGAGTGTAGTTGTTGGGATATTTGGCTTTTTAAAGTTGAAAGAGGCTAATGGTGATACTACGATCCAACAAACTGCTGCAACTATCTGTAAAACTTACGCCAATCTTTTAGATCCTGAGTTTAGGAAAATACTTTTTTATCGCTACAAGATTGATTTTGAGACCTTATTTAATTCGCTAAAAAGTATCGATTCTCAAGAACCAGCAGTTCATAAACATTCAAAAGAAACTCGTAAACATTTTTATAAAGTTAGCATTTTTGCTACTGTTTTCTTTGCCTGTATCTTTTACTTGTTCGTAGTTAATCTTTCTCGCTGGGGATTGTTTGAAACAGGTTTTACTTCTTTCTTTTATCTTTCTTTGGTTTGTTTTACTAGCATTGCTTATTTGCCAGCAGTTATAAATTCAATTAAGCAGTTAAAAAATGCAAAAATAAGTGAAGCAGACTTAGAAGCACTTCTAAAGATATTAAGAGAAGAATTAAAAGATTGGCAGTTTGAACCTAGAAAAGTATTTGCCACCGCTAATTCAACAGTAAAGGATACAGATATTGATAGTGATAGAGATATTGACGTATTTGGAATTTCACCAGACAATAATTACTTTGCAATTGAGTTAAAAAGCCATATAGGAAATGTTTTTTGGATTTCTAGAATAAAAAATCTTCGTCGCCAATTTGGAAAAAATATAGAATCTATACCTTTTGAAAAAGACTTTTTCAATCAATTACACGGAGGGGCTAAACGAGCAAAAAAATATTATAATCTTTCAAGAAAACCAGAAAAAATTCTATTATTTTGGCGAGCTACGGTTAAGATTAATAAAAATAACCGAGTTAAACGAGGAGTCTTAATTTCTAATAAAGAGATGTTAGTTAAAGATTTGATAGATCGTAATAATGATTTAAGTAGATAAGAAGTTAAAAATCTCAAATATTTGTAACGGCTTGCAAAAGCTGAAGGCTAGACTGACAAAAAATCGTTTTTTGGACTCACAATATCTGCAAAGGGCTTAGAAACAGAAATTATCGGCTCGGATTATTTGCAAATAATTCATTTTTCCAAAATAGTATAATTTTTAGACTAAAAAGGCGAACGTATACCAGCTCTTGTAGTGTTAATCCTGGTAAGTGAGATAATAAAATTAAAAAGGAAGCCTCCCGACGACCAATCAGTAACGCTTCCCTTTGTTTTAAAACCTATAAAGATTATACCAATGACTAACCCGAACGGAAATAATAGCGATTGCGAAGCTAGCCGAAGGCATCGCTTGGGCTTAAAAGACAGGTTTGAATTCAACAAAAGACCCTGGTTTGTTGCACTATGAATACTAATGTCCTTACCCGCGTCGATTGCGATCGCGATCTGGTCTATCTTTGGTTGGGAGATAAAAGTAGAACTACCGTGGTTTGTTACAGCAGCATTGTAACTGGCTTTTTTGACTTCATCAACAAGCCTTTATCCCAAGTAGCGATCGAGGATTTGCAGCTATGGCACAGGCGACTCCAGTTAACAGATAAGCCCTCAACCGTTGCCAATAAAATTAGAGCGATTAAGTCCCTCTTTAGCTATGGGGTTAAGGTTGGCTATCTTGAGGTTAATGTCGGCAGCTATATTAAATGTCCTAAAGTCAAGGAAAAGTTAGCCCAACGGATACTATCGGAAGAGGATTGTTTGAAACTGATTGAGGCTACTAAAAGCGATCGCGATCGGGCAATGTTATGTCTGATGTACGGCTGTGGCTTGAGGGTGTCGGAAGTATGTGCTTTAACTTGGGATGATTTACAACCGTTTGGTGAGGGAGGTAAATGCAATGTGTTTGGTAAAGGTGCAAAAACCCGCGTGGTGTTAGTTCCCAGTTCTGTCTGGGAATTAATCATGAAGCAACCCAGACTAATAGAGGCGGTGTTTGTTTCCCGTACTGGTAGACCTTTAGAGAGAACGGCGATCTTTAGAATTGTTAAGGCTTGTGCCAAACGCGCTGGTGTATCGGGAAAAGCCTCCTGTCATTGGTTGAGACATTCCCATGCTTCCCATGCCATTGAATCGGGCTGTAATTTAAGACTGCTACAGAAATCCCTCGGACATAGTAAGTTAGAAACAACAGAACGCTATCTCCATATCAATCCTGAGAGTGGTTCTTCTCAGTTTATTAATATCTAATGACTAAAGGTTCGCCCCAAACACCTATGAAAAAATTTGCGTTTGTTAATGATGCAGCAGAGCGAGAATATAAGGCTTTGCCTGTTGGAATTCAAAAAGATTTTGGCGTTAGCCTGAGTGCCATTCAAAAAGATGAAACTCCATTTTTAACCATCAGGTCGTTGAGTAGTATTGGAGCGGGAGTAATCGAGTTGAAGATTGATGGCAGTCCTGCTTTTAGATGCGTGTATATTGCCAAATATTTAGATACTGTAGTGGTTTTACACTCTTTTACCAAAACAACCAACGGGGTAGACAGACAAGCGATGAAGACTGCCAAACAAAGATATAAGGAGCTAATGGCAGAAGTGGCAAAAGCCAAAAAATCTTAACTAGACAGAGGTAGCTACCCGCTCAATTTTAATTTCCGCTTCATTATCATTTCTATTAACAAAGCTGGACTTAAACCCCAGGTCATCGAGCATTGAGATTAAGGCATCTATCGTAAATTTGTCGATTTTGCCTCTCATCAAATCGGAAACCCTGGGCTGATCGACACATAATATCTTGGAGGCTTCTAATTGTGTCCAGCCAGAACTTTCGATGATATTGCGAATCATGATAGTCATTTCCGTTTTTAGCACGGACTTACTAGCTTCTTTATTGTTTTCGATCGCATGAAATGGAGTGGGGTAAAAATTAAGTGCCATGACTAATATATAAAATTTTATATATTTAATATTCAACATTATGACACAGTAATTACTCAACTTTAGGAATTGCTGATTTGTACGCTCCGTCACTTTTGTTAGAGATCGCCATATCCACGCTATAAATCATTACATAATGATTTATAGCTAACTGTATATCATTATTAAATTAAAACCATATATCAGTATTGACTTCAATCATACTGTCAGTTAAAACTGACGTGCTGTTAACAGTAAATAAAGATGTAATGACAAAGATAATAACTCTCTGTACCACCAAGGGAGGAACGAGCAAAACATCCTTAACTGCCAGTTTGCTATCTCACTGGCATAGTAAAAAAAGGCGTGTTGCTGCGGTGGATGCCGACCCTAACTGTAATCTGACTCGCTGGCTTGATAAAGGTACTCTTACCGATATTCCCCACGTAGCAGAAACCAATGAAGGGGAAATTATCGAAGCTGTAGAAAATATCTCTGAAGAGCGCGATTTAGTATTAGTAGATGTAGCAGGTTTCGGTAATCAATCGATGGTTTATGCCATTGGTATATCTTCTTTCGTTATCATTCCTTGCCGACCTTCTGAAGATGATGTTTTAGAAGCACTTAAAACCAAACAGGTAGTTACCAACGCAGCCAAACTTACCCGTCGAGAGATTCCTTATAAAGTAGTGTTGACTCAGGTAAAAGCAGGTACGTTAGTAGTCAATCATACTCTCAAACAGTTTGAAGCTTTTCATGTCCCCTTATTTGATACGGCGATCGCTTCTCGCACCATCTATCAAACCTCTAGATTTAGTGGGGAAACTCCCATTACTGCCGAACCTCAAGGTAAAGCAGCCAAAGAAATAAAAGCCCTGGCAAAAGAGATAGAAGTACAGTTAAACTTATAGTCTTAAATACTTTTAACTGTATGTAATGATGTATAGATATAAAGAGGAAATGATATGAGTAAAATCAAGAAGGGACTAGGAGATATTGATACCTCGGCATTAGGAGATTTCGCAGCCGAAAACTTTCCCAAAACTCAACCTGCAAAAAGTAAATTGAATAAAGAAAAACCTGAAAAGGATGTAACTATTACCCTGAGAATTCCCCCTAGAATCGCTAAAGACTTAAGAATTAAAGCAGCTACCGCCGACAAAACCCAACGAGAATTTATCTTAGAAGGATTGAAAAAAATGGGAATTGATGTCAAAGATGAAGATATTGCCGATCGCCGTAAAAGCTAAATAAACTGTTTGAGAACAACGGAAAACCAAGATTAGTTGATAATTTAGATCTGGATATTCCAATTATCCGCCCTTAGATGAGGCTATTGAAAAATATGAAAAATCAATATTCAACCCAACAACTAAATCAAAACCTGCCTGAAGTTTTAAAGCAGATAAGCCAGGGTAATCCGATTGAAATTACTCAGTCAGGAGAACCCTTTGCCGTTATTCTCTCATCATCAGAATATCAGCGTTTGACCGCACGGACATCTGCGGGGCTAACGCCCCATCGCCATGCGGAGCATGGCTCTGAGCCGAAGGCTCTGCGTGCTGAACTCGGTTCAGCACCCGTGTCCTCATCTAAATCTAGCTTCTGGAAATCATTACAAGACTTTCGCTCCTCTAACAATTTAGAAGAATTAGAGACTGAGACAGATGTATTTGCCGATGTTCGCGATCGCTCGTCAGGACGGGAGGTTAATTTTTGACCCTGCTTTATTTACTCGATACTAATGTCGTTTCCGAACCCTTGCGACCCAAACCAAACCCCGCAGTGATGCGCTCATTACGAGCGCATCAAGAAGAAATTGCTACGGCTACCGTTGTCTGGCACGAGCTTTTATTTGGGCTTCTTCGTCTCCCCGAATCCAAGAAACGCCGTATTATTGAAACCTATTTACAAAATGTAGTCAAACCTCACATCCCCCTGTTTCCTTACGACGAAACAGCAGCAACCTGGCACGCAGAAGAAAGAACTCGCCTCGTCGCAGCAGGTCAAACTCCCGCCTTTGTTGACGGACAAATCGCTGCTACGGCGATCGCCAACAATTTAATTCTCGTTACTAGGCCTAAATAGAAGGTTCGTGCGACGAAGTGCAGCCTGTCTCTACAAGCCTTATTTTGTAGGGGATACAGAGATTAAACTTCAAAAAACTAGCGATCGCTAATACATAATTTTATTTAATCTATTTTTCTATTGCACATATCGAAAAAAACATTGCCTAAAACAGAAGTTGGGATACATCAAAGCATTTATCTAAAAGTATTGTAACCTCGTATTTAATTTTAAAAACATTGCCTAAAAGGACTCAAACTAGGCAATGTTATGATAAGAAATTCCGATCAAAATAGGGTTCAAATGGGGTTGACAAGTGTGACATCATACAAGGCTGCACCATATGACACGAACCTTCTATTTCCGCCATCTAGGTCGCGAGTAATTCCATAAACAGTTCTATAAGATGGAATTGGTAGTGAGGAGCGATCGCAATAAGACTCAATCAAGCGATGAATATGGGCAATACTTTTGGGTGGTTTTTGGAGAGCTAACCCTTCAATCAGGTTTTTCACCTCCTCATTGAGACAACGATGCACGCCCTTATCTTTACGTTGATTGCGAACTAAACCAACTAATCCATCTTGGCGATAACGAGACACCCATCTTCTAGCAGTGGAAAGAGAAATATTAGAAGTAGCGACAATATTCGGCAGGGGAACACCATCTTCTAAAAAAGGCTGAATGATCTTGAAGCGAGATAGTGCAATTGTTCTGTCTGATTCCGAAAGCTCCGAAGCCGAAATTTTCTCTGACATAATTTTTACAAATCACAATCAAAGATTTTTTCTTGTGCCACGGTCTCAAAAAGTAGACATTTTGGGACATAAAAAATGTCTGGTCTCAATTCATGTCTCATAATATAATTATCACAACCTCTTAGAACTAATGATACAGAAAAAGGTGAAAAATGGCATTTGTCGGATATGCGCGGGTCAGTTCTGTCGGTCAGAGTCTTGATGTTCAACTTGATAAATTGAAACACTGCGACAAAATCTACAAAGAGAAGAAAAGTGGCACGAGTAATAAGCGTCCTAAATTGGAAGCTTGTTTAGAGTATGTCAGGGAAGAGGATACTTTAGTGGTAACACGCTTAGATCGGTTGGCTCGTTCTACTTTGCATCTTTGCCAAATTGCCGAAATCCTCAAGCAGAAACAGGTCTCTCTTCAAGTACTCGACCAGAATATCAATACTAGCGATGCTACGGGAAGGTTGCTTTTCAATATGTTGGGAGCGATCGCTCAGTTTGAAACGGAAATTCGTGCCGAGCGTCAGATGGACGGGATTAACAAAGCGAAAGAAAGAGGAGTTCCTTTTGGCAGAAAGAAAAAAATGACCAACCAGCAAGTTGAAGAGCTAATTGAGCGACGTAAGTCGGGAACTCTAATTAAAACTCTGATGGCTGATTACAACTTATCTAAAGCTAGCGTTTACAGATATTTGAATAAGTAGGCGTTGAGACAGCTTTGAACATATCTTATATACACAGTTGAATCTGTCACAAATTGAAGTAGTTGTTCGTCTTAGTTAATAGAGGTGGATTTTAGAATAACAATTAATTTATGAAATTACTGGAAGTACAATCAAGCGCACGTCAAGTTGGCTCTATTTCTCGTCTTCTTAGTCAAGAATTTATAGAAACTTGGAAAAATCATCATCCAGCTATTGATTACAAACAAAGGGATGTAGGAAGTAAACCTCCAACCCATATTACTGAAATTTGGACAAAAGCGAACTATCTTGCTCCAGAACAACGTACTCCAGAAATGATTACAGCTTTGAATGAGTCGGAAAATCTAATTGAAGAATTGTTTTGGGCAGATTATCTATTACTAGGTATTCCCATGTATAACTTTAGTGTTCCCGCTACTTTTAAAGCCTATATAGATAATATTGTCAGGATAAATCGTACTTTTAGCTTTGACTCAGAAAGTTATTCTTTTAGAGGATTAGTAAACAACAAAAAAGCTTTAATTATTACTCCTAGTGCTGGAGATTTTACTCCAGGTACACCTTTAGGAACAATGAACTTTTGCGAAACATATTTACGTTCTCTCTTAACATTTATTGGCATTGAAGATATTAATATTATACCTGTACCCAATCAATTCATGTCTGAAGAAATTCGCCAGCAAGAAGTTAAAAATGCTCGTGCAAAGTTGAATAATATAGCTACAAATTGGTAAATAATGGAGCGACTGGAAATATTTCAGCAATATCGATCGCTGTTATTTGCGCTTTCCTATCGAATGCTAGGTAGTGTTGCAGAAGCAGAAGATATGATGCAGGAAGCTTGGATACGTTGGCAAGTTACCTCAACTATAGTCAAATCTCCTAAAGCTTTTCTGTGTAGTCTCATGACACGTTTATGTATTGACCGCTTACGCTATCTTCGTCGAGAAAGAGAAAAATATGTGGGACTATGGTTACCTGAACCTCTCATTAATCAACAAGATACCCTAGAAACAATAGAATCAGTTTCTTATGCCTTTTTAGTCTTACTAGAATGTTTATCTCCTATAGAAAGAGCGGTATTTCTTTTACGAGAAGTTTTTGATTATGAATATATTCAAATAGCTCCAATAGTTAATAAGAGTATTGCTAATTGTCGTCAAATTTTTCATCGCGCTCGTAAAAGTATTTTGGTTAATCAATCTAAATTTAATTTATCTTGTCAGGAGCAAAATTTATTAATCGAGCAGTTTGTCCTTGCTTGGGATCAAGGTGACTTAAATAAATTACTCAATTTGATGACAAAGGATATAACTTTTTATGCAGATGGAGGTGGTAAAGTTACCGTAGCAGAAAAACCACTCTATGGTCAGACTAAAATAGCCCGCTTTTTATTAGCAATTAAGCGTAGTAGATTAATCCCTAATTTTTCTTCTGAAGTCATATTAGTTAATAACCAAATGGGGATTTTAAATACTATCAATTATCAAACACAAAGTGTTTTTTGCTTTCATTTTATTGAGTACAAAATTAGTACTATTTTTGCTATAGTTAATCCAGATAAATTAACTAGAATTTTAGTAAAATAAATCTAAATTATACGTCCAGCGTTGTTTTGTGTCCGTTTGCTGTCGCAATGCCAAGTAATTCAAAGTTACTATTGAGTGTCATTTAATTCTAAAGATTCAGTTTCGTTTAATCCCAAAGTTTACACTCTATTTAAAGATTGCTCTTTGTTTTTGAAAATGAGGAAACATAAATTATATTTATCTTTACTGCCATATATTTTTGCAATAAGATGAGTTAATTCTCAATTGTCGCTCCTATTCTCAATAAAAAGTGAGCGTAGATTATGCGATCGCCGTAACCCTTATTCTGCGGTAAATTCTAGTTCCAGAAATGATAATTATCGGTACTCGAGATTTTTAAAGTATAAGTGTAGATAATATATCAATATAATCGCTTTATTATTTAATCAAAAAAGGGAACTATATTAAATAGACAAATATATAAGTGACTATTTAACTAGTAAGCAGGAATAATTTATATGACTAATATTGTTCGAGCTATTCAACCTAAAGGTATTTTAGATAGTGTAAACAGCAATAGTTTACGCCGCGAAATTATAGATACTATTGATCGTGGAGTAAAAACCATTTTACTGGATTTACAAGATATTACTTTTATGAATAGTTCTGGTATGGGAGCATTAGTCGCTACCTTAAAAGCAGTTAAGGCTGCGGGAGGTCAATTAGCTCTTTGTTCTTTAAGCGATCAGGTAAGAATAATTTTTGAACTTTCAAGAATGGATCGTATTTTTCAAGTATATCAAGATCGCCAGGAATTTGAGGAGAAAAACAGCGTTAAGGTTTAGCGAACTGTCACGATTTAATTAACTTGGCTGAACCCCTAGTATTCCGTCTTTTTTGAACTAAAATATCTAAGACGATTCCTTCGTCATCCACTGCTCGTCAAAGCCAATAAATTTGACCTCGAATTTTGACTCTTACTTTGTCTAGATGCCACTTATCGCTTGTTCTGGCACGGCTCTTCCTAATCTTTTTAGCTGTGGGCAAGCTAAATTTATTTACCCAATCTCTAATGCTTTCATAAGTTACTTAAATCCCCCGATACAGCATCATTTTCTCTATGTCCCGCAGGCTTAAGAAAAAAACTATTGTAGAGTCAGACACAGTGGCAGATTATTGCAGCAGGAAAACGATGACAGTAATAAAGGTTTTGATTCATCTCCCCATTATTCCATTTACGATCCCGTTAATCTGACAATACCAGTTTTGTCAGTCAACCATCTGGAAGACTGAGATGCACTCGTTTAACGGTTTATTATCTGATTTAAAATATGCAGTTTAAATGCTTCTTAGCTTAGTTTTTAGAAAGTAATTTTTAATAGAGAAAAGTCATCATCTAGTACTTTATCTTTATGTTGCTTTTTAACAAATTGCCAGACTTTAGCTAAATTAAAATTGTTGTTATTCTGATTTTTTTGAATTAGCCTAACTAAATTATCAAATCCCCAAAGCTTGCCGTCGATTTGGAGTATTTCATATACTCCATCGCTCAGAATATATAAATTATCGCCTTTGCTAACTGAATAAAAGTTTTGTTCAAAAGGATAGTTATCTAACATTCCAATTGGAATGTTATTGTTGTCTAAATATTTTAGTTTTTGGTTATTTTCATCAATCATAATACCTGGTGGATGTCCTGCTGAGGCATAAACTATTTCTTTTTCAGACAAACTAAGTACGCCATACCAAATAGTGAAATAGTTGTCTCCAGTCTCATTCATTTGAAAGGTACGATTTAATTCTGTTAATACAGTCCAGGGTTCGTAAAAATCAGTATTGTACAAAGACTGAGATCGCAATATATTTAAAACAGAAATCGATAGTAATGCCGATTTAACACCATGTCCTGCCACATCTAACAAATAGATTACTAGATGATTGGGATCGAGCCAGTAATAATCAAAAATATCTCCTCCCAGTTGCGCTGAGGGAGCAAAGTGTTGTTCGATCTGAATTTTTTCTGTCAGAGCCTGAGGTAAAAGCGATCGCACGTAATCTGCTGCTTGATTCAATTCTGACTGTAAACGCAGATTTTGTTCTAGTAATTTTGCTTCACTTTGTCTTAATGCGGCTTCGTCTTTAGCAGCTTTCAAAATACGTGCCAAACGCTGACGCAAAACTGGGGGATGAATTGGCTTAGTAATGTAGTCCGTCGCCCCTACTGCAAATGCTCGATCTACTGACTCTTTATCATTTAAGCCTGTAATCATTAAGATAGGAATGTTTAAATTATTGGCTACTTCGTTAAGCTGCTGACAACATTCAAAACCATCCATTATAGGCATCATAGCATCGAGTAAAATCATATCTGGCTGATGTTCTTGCCAGGCAGATAAACATTCTTTTCCATTCTCGACTTCAATTACCTGATAGCCATCTTTTTTCAGAATCAAACGTAGCAAAATTCGCGTCGATTGGTCATCATCAGCAATTAGAATTAGTGGATATTCTCTTGAGGAATTTAAATTCATCTGAGTATATTAAAAAGGCTAATTTTATAATTCCCAAAAAACAATTTTAAATCCAAAATGTAATCTATTTAACTGTTAATTTACAAACGATTTTTAGACTAGCACAAACAAAAAATTAAGTTAAGATGCAGCGATACAAGCAGTCTTTTTAAGTATAAATAATGAATAGGCTAAAGCTGGGTACAAAATTTAATACTTTATTACTATTAATCTTTATTATTGGTAGTGTCAGCGGTGGGATTGCTTTGTCTGTTGCTATGCAGAGTCGAGCAGAAGCGGAAGTAACAGCAAGAGCAGAAATTCTCACGCAAACAATGAATTCGGTTCGTAACTATACGAGTAATAACATTAAGCCATTACTCGCCGATCGCCTAGCAACCGATTCTGAATTTATACCTGAAACCGTACCAGCTTATTCTGCCAGAGAAGTATTTGAAAACTTTCGTCTGCGTCCAGAGTATAAAAGTTTTTTATATAAGGAAGCGACCTTAAATCCAACTAACCCTAGAGATAAAGCCGATGAATTGGAAACTAAGTTGGTCAAAAAGTTTCAACAAAATCCCAGCCTTAAAGAACAAACAGGATACTACGATCGCGATGGCGAAAAGTTATTTTATATTGCCCGTCCTTTAGCCATCAAAAATATTAGCTGTTTACAGTGTCATGGTAAACCTGAAGACGCTCCACGCAGCATGATTAATACCTACGGTGTTGATAATGGTTTTGGCTGGAGACTACACGAGATAGTTGCAGCCCAAACTATTTATGTCCCGGCTAGTGAAGTATTCGCCAGAGGACGTCAGTATTGGCTACTAGCGATTGCTATTTTTATTACTATTTTTGTTTTAGCTATAGGTGCAATCGATTCGCTACTAAGACGAGCAGTAATCGAGCCACTCAAGCAATTAACCAATATTACTCAAAAGTGGCGATCTCAAGATTTAGCAGAGGTTTCCAAATCAGTTGAGTCTCAGAATATCGCCATAATTGCTCGTCGTCATGATGAACCAGGACAATTAGCCAGAGCTTTCCAGCATTTGAATCTAGAAGTAATTGCTCGTGAATCAAAGTTAAAACAAGCCCAGGCAGAAGTTAAACGTAGTGAGGCATATTTTCGTTCTTTGATCGAACAAGCTTCTGATGTAATTTTCATTTTGGATCGCCAGCAGACAATTATTTACGCCAGCCCCTCTTCCGTATTGATTTTAGGTTACGGAACCGAACAAATGGTAGGTAAGAATATATTTGATTTTATCTTGGAAGAGCTGCACTTTAGCATCGCTGATTTTCTTAATATAGCTTCTAGCAATACAGGAATCACAGTCCCCATAGAATTATCTTTTCGTCACCAAAATGGCTCTTGGTTAGCAGTAGAAGCGATCGCCAACAACTTATTGAACGATCCAGTAGTTAACGGCATAGTATTTAATTTAAGAGATATTACCGAACGTGAACAGGCGGATGAACGACTAAGATTATTAGAGTCTGTGGTGGTAAATGCTAATGACGCGATTGTCATTACTGAAGCTGGATCGTTATCCGCACCAGATCATCCTCAGATTGTTTATGTAAATGAGGCCTTTAGCCGCATTACGGGCTATAGTTCTGCCGAAATCATTGGTCAAACGCCTCGCATTCTCCAGGGAGAGAAAACCGATCGTCGAGTTTTACAAGAAATCAAACAGTCCCTATCTCGATGGATGCCAATTAAAACCGAGATTGTCAACTATGGCAAAGATGGCAGAGAATACTGGATAGAGCTCAATATTATACCAATCGCCGATCACAAAGGAAATTATACCCATTTTGTGGCGGTAGAAAGAGACATTACCGAACGCAAACAGGCAGAACAAGAATTACGCGATCGCTCCGCTTCAATTCGCAATCTATACGAAGTAACGACTAGAGCCGAACGTAGTTTTTCCCTCAGAGTCGAACAAATTTTGACCATGGGCTGTCAGCAGTTTAATCTCGAACTAGGCATCTTAAGTAAAATTGAAGGAGACAAGTATCGCGTTGTTGCAGTTAAACTTCCTAATGATTCGCTTTTAAATATTAGTGCTGGTAATATATTTAGTGTCGAACAGACCTGCTGCGATCGCACGATTCAAACAAAACAACCAATAGTCGAGCAAGTAAATATCGAACATCCCTGTTACTTAGATAGCAATCCCCAAGCTTATCTCGGTACAAAAGTAATGGTAGGAGGCGAAATTTATGGCACGCTTGATTTTTCTAGTCTCAATCCCCATCCCGAATCATTCAAAACTATAGATCTCGAATTAATTGAGTTGATGGCGCAGTGGATTGGTGGAGAGATCGAACGCCGAAAATCTCGCGCTAAATTAGCCCAAGCTCGCGATGCAGCAGAAGCAGCCAACAAGGCTAAGGGTGAGTTTTTAGCAACTATGAGTCACGAAATTCGCACCCCCATGAATGCAGTAATAGGTATGACAGGGTTGCTACTCAATACCAAATTAGATCTACAGCAAAAAGACTTTGTAAGCACTATTCGTAGTAGTGGTGATGCTCTACTTACCCTGATCAACGATATTCTCGACTTTTCCAAAATCGAAGCTGGGAAGCTTGAATTTGAGCATCAGCCTTTCCAACTTGATCGCTGTATTGAAGAGGCTCTTAATTTAGTCGCAGCTAAAGCTGAAGAGAAACAATTAGAGCTAGCGTATTTAATCGAACCCGAAACCCCCAACTGTATTTTGGGGGATGTTACCCGTCTAAGACAAATTCTAGTAAATCTTCTTAGCAATGCGGTCAAGTTTACGGAAAAAGGGGAAGTCGTAGTTTATATGAGAGCCAATCAAACTAAAGAAAAAGCTGTAGAAGATTCAAAGGAAGATTCAAACATCTTTATGACTACAGCTCAAACTAATGATACTAATGTCTATCAAATTAAATTTGCTGTTAAGGACACAGGTATTGGTATTCCTAAAGATCGCTTAGATCGCTTATTCAAATCTTTTAGTCAGGTAGATGCGTCTACTACCAGGCAGTATGGCGGTACGGGCTTGGGTTTGGCAATTAGTAAAAAGCTTTCAGAAATGATGGGAGGCAAAATGTGGGTAGAGAGTGAAGCGGGAGTTGGTTCTACTTTTTACTTTACTATCTCTGCTAGTATTGCCCAAAAAACTACTATAGAAGCTCAGGAAAACCGTTTAATTGGGAAACAGCTATTAATTGTCGATGATAATGCTACTAACCGCCAAATTCTAACTTTACAGGCACAATCTTGGGGTATGTCTAGCCATGTAGTTGAGTCAGGAATCAAAGCTTTAGAATTGATCTCTGAGGGAGTTGAATTAGACTTAGCTATTTTAGATATGCAAATGCCTGGGATGGATGGCTTAACTTTAGCCAGGGCTATACGCCAGCAAGGAGGATATCAAGACTTCCCTCTAGTGATGTTGAGTTCATTAGGCAAACAGGAAATCATTCAGCAGGCTCAAGATATTAACTTTGCAGCTATTGTCAATAAACCCATACCCCAATCTCAACTGTATCAAATTTTAGTTAGTGCGATTACGCTTCGCGTACCTGACGGGATCGCTGGCAAATTAGTCAAGGTAAAAAGTACCGATACTTCCTTTATAAATGCCGATTTAGCGGCTGAATTACCCCTTGACATCTTGCTGGCAGAAGATATTGTAGTTAACCAAAAGGTAGCCTTACTAATCTTGAAACAGATGGGCTATCGTGCCGATGTAGCTAGTAACGGCTTAGAAGCACTAGCTGCTTTGCGTCGTCAACCTTATGATGTTGTGCTGATGGATATGCAGATGCCAGAAATGGATGGATTAACCGCAACGAGGCTGATTAGAGAAGAATTTACTGCCAAATATCGACCCCGTATTATTGCCATGACTGCCAATGCGATGACTGGCGATCGCGAAAAGTGTCTCGCAGCAGGTATGGATGATTATGTGAGTAAACCAATCCGAGTTGAAGAGTTAAGAGAGGCTTTAGCTAAATGTAATAAGCTAAACCAAAAAGAGCCTGAAGAAGTAATAATGGATTACGTTTCCCAAGCAGGAGCAGAGGAAAATAATAATCAGATAGCAATCGATTTTGCCGTATTAGAATCTATCTGTGAAATGGCAGGAAATGAAGCAAGTCTGCTCGTAGAAGAGATGATTAATAGCTATCTTGATGACACAGAAGTTAGATTACAGACGATCGCCCAAGCAGTTATTGAAGCTGACGCAGAATCTATTTTCCAAGCAGCCCACAGTATGAAATCTAGTAGTGCCAATCTGGGGGCAGTTAATCTAGCCCAACTATGCGAAGAGTTAGAGCAGCTAGGCAGAGATAAAACCATTGAGGGTACTGAGTTTTTATTGTCTAATGCTCAATCAGAATTTCAGCAAGTAGAACAGGAGTTGCGATCGTTTTTGACAACGATTAATTAATCTCAAAACCTTTTTCAACCATAGCGGTTTTTCTCAACCCAGAATAAACTGCTGGTTAGTCGTGAATTGTTAGGTCGAAGTGATTTTATTTGTCTATACGGTATCTGGTTGTTTAGCCATAGATTTTCAATGAAATTAGATTCAGCAAGATTCACTAATTCTCTTAAATCTAGTTTGATAATTTTAGTTTATTTTGCTTCTGCTAAAAATGCGATCGCCGCACCAGAAAATTTTAATCCCGATTTAGAATCTACTCCCGACATAGAAATAGATAATGATTTAGATTCAGGCGATCGAGAAGATATTCCAATCGAAAAACCAGTTACAAAACCATCCTCCAAGCCTCAAGCACCCAAACAACCTGAAAGATCTCAAGTAAATATATCCCTACCTGCACCAACTTTGTCTAATGAATCTTCTATTGAATCTGGCACAGCAGATATTGATTTAAAAACTGAATCAAATACAGCCAAAAACTCTAATTCATCTACTCTCAAGCTAGATAATTTAACTTTTGATTTTCAATTAGATTTTGACAACTTTGGACAAACAAATCTTTTAGTCAATCAAACAATAGATTTTAATGTTTATAATCTATTGTTTGCTTTAGATACTGGCGTAAATTTATTTAAACAAGACGACATCGAAACAGTCAATAATATTCCCCTCTATTTATCTTGGCAAACAGCAATAGGTAAAACAGATCTGACTATTACTGGAGGAGTAGACTTATTCGATCGCTTGGCTGCCGTACCCAGATTTAGCCTCAAAGCTAGTAGACCATTATTTGCTAGCGTAACTCCCGATGGCAAATTAAAATCCTTATTCATCTTATCAGGACAGGCTCAATATCAAGCATATAAATTTAATGCCGAAACATTAGAAAATGAGATTGATTTTTGGCGTTTTACTCCCAATATTTATTGGCAAATTAAACCTAATCTTAGTTTGTTTACTCTTGGGCAGTATGGCATCTTTAATGACGGTAATCGCGAGTTTCAATCCTTTAGTCGTCTAGAAAGAAAGCTAGGCTCTTTTTCTTTAGCGGCTAATTTATTTACCTGGGGTTTTGAACAAGATTTAAGTGAATCAAGCGGCTATTTTTCGCCTCCAGATTTTATGGTTTATAACGGCGAACTAGCTTGGCAAGGTTCAATGTTTGATGAAGTCTTGGACTGCAAACTATCTGCAGCTTTTGGCAATCAAAGTGTAGAAGGTGCAACGGATAATGCCTGGACGTATAAAGCCCTGTGTGGAGCGCAGCTATTAGAGAATGTAGAATTAGATCTTGGCTATACCTATTCTAATGTTCGAGATCGCTCTACTGGAGATACTAGCTTTGGCAATCAATCGATTAAAGGTACTTTGAATATTGAATTGTAGAATACAATTTAATATTCAACTAGATTTAGGTTGCCAAACTGCTGCTTTAATAATCACCCAGAGTAGAGATAAATTATAAATAGCCCAAGCCGAATTAACTAGATAAGTTTCAGGATTTTCCAAATTACGGGGTTTGAGTAGCAACTGTACAGAAAACCACGCTAAGGCTGCATCGCTTACTGGACATAGCTTTTAGCCATCAAAACAACTGGAATAATACACTTTTACTTACCACAAATCTAAATCCCCTAATTC
>Ga0209303_1000544_pt1 | contig 28847 bp, 27 predicted proteins | sample SidtaG_3_FD_187449 | JGI IMG/M metagenome (GOLD analysis project Ga0209303, IMG submission 187449) | Marine algal microbial communities from Sidmouth, United Kingdom - Sidmouth_Asex1 metaG (SPAdes) (version 2) | ecosystem: Host-associated > Algae > Red algae > Unclassified | place: Sidmouth... | reverse complement strand
CTTGGTGCGCCCCGCGTCGGCAATCGACACCGCGATGGTGTCCTTGTGGACGTCCAGACCGACGTACTTGCTAAACTCGTTCATGACCTGTCCCCTTCAATTATGGCTCTGTGTGGATGGTTCCGCCTCCAACATAATCCACGGCGTTGAAGGCGGACAGGTCACTACATGATGTCTAGGGAGTCAGGTATCGCGGGCCGGCAACCCGACCTACGGCACGCCCGATGGCGCCCCCGTGTCGCCACTGCCGCCATCCCCACCGGGATCACCGCCGTCGCCCCCATCGCCGTCCGCACCGGCCACCACGAACCGCCCCGCTTCGCCCTGATCCGACCAGAAGGTGCGTTCGGTGGCGTTGCTGATGCCGCTTGTCAGCTGCTCGCCACCGAACAGCACCACCGGCGACTGCGGATCCTGCTCGGAAATCAGCACTAACGCCTCGGGCGGGATGCCGCTGTGCGCCAGCTCCACGCTGGCATCGGCAAGGTCCACGTCGCCGTCGTCGTCCAGGTCGCGTCGCGGTGCACCCGAGCGCAGGTCGAGCAGGTAGGCCCGCCCGCCGCCCACCGACGGGCTGCACGGTTCGGCGCTGAGCTGTCCGGGCAGGTAGGTGCTGAAGATGACGCTGTTGTCGAAGGTGACGCTGGTGCCGGTCACCTTCTCTCCGCTGCCCGCAAAGTCCAGATACCAGCCGTGGGCGTTGGTCGGCGGGTTCAGCTTGCCCTGCACCGGGATCAGGTCACTCTCCACCACCGGTCGGAACATCGTGCGCTCGGTATCGACGGCGACACCGTAGCCGTCGGGTGCGCGCATCACCGAGGGCTGACGCAGCAGGTAGAAGCGATCCTCGGTGACCGTGTCCAGCGGGTGCGCCCGCCAACCCGAGCCGATGCCGACGGTCAACACCCGCTCGCCGCTCTCGTCCAGCAGGGCCACGTCCGGCTCGGCGTAGAAGCGGCGGTGATCGCTGCCGTCCGCATCGTTCGGATCCGCCAGCGAGGCGATGACGCCCCCGCCGACCAGCCCGGGATCCTGATCGGTGTGATACGGCGTGATGTCGAACCGCCAGACCTGGCCGCCGGTGTCGGCCGCGTACATCTGATCCACCAGCCCGTCGCGGTTGATGTCGATGGTGCGCACGTTGCCGGGGATGCCGTACTTCATCTCGGGGAAGTCCACCGAATCGGTGGACCACAGCAGATGACCGCTGCTGGCACGAACGATGTAGATCGCGTTGCCCTGCGCGTCGATCGATTGGCTGCGCGATGCGCCCGGCACGCGATCCTGGTTGGGATCGTAGCCACCGCCCAGCACCAGCACCTGCTCGGTGACGCCGTCGATCTGCATGCTGACCGGCGCCAGCTGCGACCAGCTCTGGCCCAGTTGCGAGAACCCGGTCGAATGCTCGCTCAACGCCCACTGCAGGCGCGGGGTGTCCGGATCGCTGACATCCAGCGCGTAGTAGCCGCGCCCGCCGCGACGCAGGCCGGCGAACAGCAGGGCCGAGTCGCCCGCGCTGGCATCGATCAGCGCATCCCCGTCGGTGTCGTTGCGCAGCGTCGACAACGGCCCGTCGACACCGTAAACGCGATCGCCGCCCAGCGGGTTGTCGTACAGCCGGTCCAGGTTCTGCAGCAGCTCGCCGGGCACGAACGCGAACTGCTCCTCGCCGGTGCGGGTGTCGATCGCGTGCACGAAGCCATCGTTGGTACCCAGGTAGGCGATCGAGCGAACGCCGTCCGGCTGGGTGTCATCCTTGTAGTTTACGACGATCGGGCGGGAATGCAGCGGATCCCCCAGCGTGGCTCGAACGTCCGTGGTGTCGTTGTCACCGTCCGCATCGTTCACATCCACACCGCGCGCCCACTGCAGCAGGCGCGTGCGATAGGTAGCCCGCTGCTCGGCACCGCTGCCACCCTTGCCCACGATGTCGAGCACCGCGGCACTCACCCGCGCGTTCGACTCGTGCAGCGACTGGTCCGCAGAAGTCAGGTCGACGCCGATGATCGGCACGTCGTGCGCATCCCCCACCCAGGTGAACACGCGCCGTTCCGTCGCACCGCCGGGCCCCGACAATGAAAGGCGGTTGGCGGCGCCGCCGCGCCTCACATCGTCACCGTCCTTGATCGGTTGCGCCAGCTCGTCGCGCTCTGGCCAGTAGCTGATCGATTCCGGATCGAAGAAGCCGCTGTCGGGATCCACCGCCGGCTCGCCGTCGAAGCCGCGCACCCGAACCTCCCCGGTGCCGTCCGGACGCTTGCCCAGCCGGTAGCGCTTGAGGTTGCCGTACCAGCGCGGCTGAGCGCTCGGCTTGAACACCGAGAAGTAGATGTCGTCCCGGTGAGTCAGGCGATTGAGCTGGTTGATCGAGGTGCCCGCCGCGGTGAAGCTGCTGCTGCTGTCGGCCACCCCTTCGACGATCTCCTCGAACACGGCGCTCAGATCGCCGGCATCCTGGGCGGCGTAGGACTTGCCACCACCGGCGGTGGCGATGCGCTGCAGCCAGGCCTGGGCGCTGCCGCCGATGTTGTAGGCGATGGTGTGGGTGCGGATCGTCTGTCGATCCGACAACAAGGGTTGGTGGTCGGTGTTCAGCAACCAAGCGGCGAACTCGGTCGCACACGCCTCGTGATGGTCCTGCCACTCGCGCTTCTCGGCGGTGTACTCCGGCGAACCGGGATTCTTGGAATCGACATCGGGAATGGTGGAGATGCCATCGCAGCTGGCCAGCCCGGCCAGGCCCATCATCTTGGGTTTCACCCGGTTGCGATCGGTGACGCCATCCGACAGCAGCACGATGTGGTTGGCCTGGCAGCTGTCGTTCATCGGCGAGCGGTACACCGGTTTACCGACGATGCGCTCCGAGGCGCAATTCGCATCGAACAGATCCGCATCCGTGCAACCGTCATCGCGGACCACGCTGCCACCGGTGTAGGAACCGGGGTGCGACACCCGGTAGGAACGCTTGCGACTCTGGGAGGTGATCGAGCCGCGCTCCAGACCGTAGTCGACCGGCTCGCCGCGCAGGTACAGCGCCGCCTCGTAGTAGGAATCCACCGTGGGCGTGGCGCCCTCGGCGTCCAGCTCGTCGATCAGCATCAGCATCTGCTGACGCGCTGTGGGCGCGCCCGTGCCGGTCGAAGCGCCGCCGCTGCGCCGCTCGGCGCGGCGCACACCCGGCACGGTGAAGCTGACCGACAGCCGCGGCCCATCGGCGGCGCTCGCGTTACGGCTCTTGAAATTGCGTCGCCCGGAACCGGCCAGGCGCTCGAAGGTAAACGCCACGGCGCTATCGCTGACCCAGCCGGACCGACCGACCACCGCCTGCACCAGCTCGGCCAGATCCGGGGTGCTCAGCGTGGAGTCGCTCTGCCCGACCGGCAGGTCGGTCCAGGCCACCGTGGCGGGGTTGCTCTGGCGTGCGCTGATGTTGTCGGTGCTGTTCTCGTAGCGCTGGGCGTCGTCGCTGGCTTCGCTACGAATCAGCATGTCGGCCCGGCCTTGCCCGTCGGCATTGCGCAGCTCCAGGTCGATGTGCGCCGCGGTGATCGTCGCGCCGGCAGGAATCGACAGCCGGTCGAAGCGAATGCCGACCAGCTGCTCGCGCCCATCGTCCGCCGGCATCCCCAGCTGCTGCCCGTCGTGCAGCACCCGGCCGTCGTCCAGGTACTGCTCGGCATCGTCATCGCTGTCCTCGACGGTACGCGCGATCGTCTGTTCGAGCAGGCAGCCGGCGGTGCCGGCCGTGGAGGTGTCCACGCTGAGCTCGAGCCGAGGCGCCCGGGCCTCGCCGCCGCCTTCGTGCGAACGCGCTGAGCGTTCGTTACCCTGGCTCAGCCGGAACGCGATCGCATTGCCCTCGCACCAGTCCGCCCGGTCGACCACCTGGGCCACGATCGCGGTCAGGTCGGGACTGTCGTAGGTCTGCCCGGTGGTCCAGGCGCTCACCGGCCACGCCACCGGCGAGTCGTTCAGCGCCCGATCGCTCAGGTGCCCATCGGCCGCCTCGAACACTGGCGCATCCAGATGGTCTTCGGTGTGCACTTGATACGTGGTCGCCGCGGAGTGGCTGGCGCCGGCGGTGAACACCAGCTTGGCCGACAGCACGGTGCTGCCCGGCGGTATCGCCAGGCCGTCGAAGCGCAGGCCGGTCGATTGAGGCGACGCGCCGTCCTTGCCCAGTTCCATCGTCGACTCGGTACCGCTGATCGAGCCGTCATCATCGTTCTGCTGGACATCGTTCCAGTTCGCACCGGTCACGTACGTCAATGCAACGGTGCCCCCAGCGTCACCCCCAGCGTCACCCCCATCGCCATCGCCGTTCGCGGAGGTGTCCCCGCCGCCGGGATCGGATCCGTCCGCATCCGGGCCCTGCCCCAACGGATGGTCCGGATGGGAGACCGGATAGATGACCGCACCGCCGCCGTACACACCGCTGTAGCGCATCAACCCGATGTTCACCTTCAGGTCCGAGGCGATCATGTCCTTGACCGCCTGGCGCATGTCCTCGATGCGCTGCCCGCCCATCGAGCCGGACGTGTCCAGCACGAACAGCACGTTGGCGCGCACTCCACCGCCGTTGCCCGACGAGCCGAAGAACACCTCGGTATCGTCCGCGCTGGCGGCGCCGAACGGCAGCGCGAGCAGCGAGGCCAGCAGGCTGGGCCGCAGGCGTTGCACCAACCGTCCGGTCGAACCCGTCATCGTGTGTCTCATCGATTCACCTGGAACTCCCGGACGGGCCGTTGCGATAGGCCCCCTGATCGATGCGCCGCCGCGCCTGGACGGTGTCGTGCGCGGCCACGCCCTGGACCACGAAGCGAAACGCGCTGAAGCCGGTACCGCCGGCGGCATTCAGCGAGGCGCCGACCGCGTTGCCCTCACCGACGAAGCGCAGCACCGACTGGCTGCGCGCGCCGTGCGTGACCCCGGCGTCCGTGTCGATCACCAGCGCGGTATCCGGATCCGCCATCACCGTGTCCAGGTGGCTTGGCTCGTTGAGCACCAGCTCGTTGGAGGATTCGGCGACCTGCAGGATCTCCACGGTCAGGGCCGCATTGGTGGCCATGCGATGATCGAGCGCCGAACTGGACATGACCCGCATGCCCATCGCGGTGGTGAGCACGATCAGGATCAGCGCCACCACCAGGGCCGCACCGTGCTGGCGGTGCGCTGGCCGCACGATTCCGCGCGCCCGCTGCCTCCACCCGACCTGACGCCCGGCCTGGCGGCCCACCACCCACTCGATTCCGCGTGCCTCGACCGGCCTACTCATGTTCGCTGACCCGTCGGTTGCGCACCGAGATGGTGGTGTTGAACGCCAGCCGCACCCGCCGATCGGCGGCGTATCGGTGGTTGGCCGCATCGTTCGCCGTGCCAGGTGCGATCGCCTGTCCGGCCAGCCGATAGGTGGTCGAATCGGTGGCATCGGCCAGCGCATCGTGGGACACCAGCAGCAAGCCCAACTGGACCGTCTTCACCCGCGTCGGGTCGAAGGCCGCATCGTTCGCGGCGACGTAGCGCAGTTGCCCGTTCGCCGAGGCCATGCCGAAGCGCACCCGCATCATCTCGACCCCCTCGATCAGCTCGATCGGCGGGTTGTTCGCCTCGTCGAACGGCAACGAGTACTGGTACAGCGAAGAGATGGCATCGCCTTGCTCATTTGTGCGCCCGGTATCGCCGATGTAGTAGACCCAGGTGGCCAGGCGCATCACGCGCGCCTGCTCGCGCATCGCCTCGGCGCCGTAGTTCTGGGCCAGCGAGGCGGTCGCGTTGCCGCTGAGCCCGTGTGCGATCAGCACCGCGCCGGAACCGCCGGGAGATACGTCGGTCACCGTGAAGATCTCGCCGGCCTCGCAGGTGGTCACCAGGGCGAAATCGCCGGCGGTCAGACCGAGCCGGTTCACGCTGGGTGCCCCGACTTCCAGCGGCCCGGCCGGCGTGTCCTCGCCGCCGATTCGCTGGGCAGCGACCAGCCGACGTGCCGGATTCGTGCCGTATTGGACCGCCAGCGTGTCCGTGCCGGTCACCGCGGCGAGCGTGGCCGGCGCGGTGAACGCGGAGCTCCCCACGCCCAGCTGCGGCGCAGGCTTCCATTGCCCGTCGGCCTGGATGTGCGCACCGGAGATCGCCGTACGCCGAAGGTCAGCCGTCGGCCCGTTCAGGGCGACGCTGGTCAGCGCATCGTTGCGCCCGTCAAGACAACCCCGGTACCCGGCCATGCGCACGTCACGCGCCATGCTGCCCAGCGCGAAGCGTGCGCTTTCCTGCATGTCCACCAGCGCATCGTTCAGGTCGCTGGAGCGCTGGTTGCCGACGAAGATGGTTCCCAGCGCACCGACCACCAGCACCCCCAGGCTCGTGGCCACCAGCAACTCGACCAGCGACAGCCCACGCTGGGGCACCGCGATGGGGTGCCCGCGCTTCACGGACGCACCTCGACCACGAAGTCGATGCGCATCGGCACCGCGACGTCCTGTCCGCCGATGCGCTCCGTCCAGGACAGGTTCGCCGCATAACGACCTTCGGCCAGGCGAACCACCTCGCCGCTAGCGGGCAGCTCGGTGGTGCCCGGCAGCAGGGGCACCGCGCCGCCATCGGCAGCCGGATGCAGGTAGGCGCTCCACTGCGCGCGATCGCGCAGCGCGATGGTGGCCGAATCGCAATAGGCACCCGAGCAGTCCGGCTCGGTCAGGCCGGCCGCCATCGACATGCCGTCGTAGTGACCGGCCTTCACACCGACCGGATTGGCCCGCATGCGAGCGATGATGTCGCTGACCGCCAACGTGGCCTGCGAGCGATGGTAGGCGCCTTGGCTGAACCGCATGCCCTGCACCTGCATCTGTGCGGTGGCCAGGAATCCGATCGCGGCCACCAGCACCGCGATCAGCAGCTCGATCAGACCGACCCCACGCTGTGCGCCACGCGCTGTCGCACACCGGCTCAGGCGAATGCTCAGGCGCACGTGATCTCCTGCGCGAAGGCATCCAGGGCGACACCCGAGGCGGCGCGGCGCGCAGCCCGGATGTCACCGATGGCGAGCACGTTCAGCACCCGCGCATGCACCTTGCCCCGCACGTCGCAGGCGACGAAGCTGCCGTTGCGCCAGCTGGAGGTTCCTGAAGGGGCGTAGCGCAGGTGGCTTGGCACGAAGGTGTTGTTGCTCGCGCCATCGTAGGAGGCGTACACCTTCAGGCTGCTGGTGGCCTCGTCGCGACGAACGATGCGCACCACGCGATCATCGGCATCGCGCACCGCCGCTGCATCGACGTCACTGATCGTGCCGTCGACGAAGACCATCAAGTCGCCGCTCCAGTTCGAGCCGCAGGCGTTGGCTCCCGCGTGCGGGCAAACGGTGACGTGGGCTCCGGACACGATCGACTCCGAGCGCGCCTCGAAGGCGGCCTGTCGAAACGTCTCCACGTCCTGCCGCAGGCGATGGTCGGCCATCGCCTCCCGGAAGCTCGGGGCAGCCATGCCGAGCAGGATGGCGCTGATCACCAGCGTGATCAGCAGCTCGAGCAGCGTGAATCCGCGTGTGGGGTGCACAGCCATTGGCGGGCATAGCGGCCGTCGGCAGCCGTTCTTGAAACTTCCGGATCGCGAGCGGCCAACGCGACCGTCACCGCAGGTTTTGTTGGCCGGCCTCAAGCGGCCTTGCGCCACTCCTCCGCCCCGCCCGTCCCGCCCGTCCCGCCCGTTCCGCCCGTCCCGCCCGTCCCGCCCGGCGCGAGCCACAAGGGCAGCAGCACATCCGGCTCGACCCATCCGTCCACGCTGGCCAGCCCACCGCTGACGGTGATCGCCAGGGTTTCGGTGGTGAAGGTGATCGTGTCCGGCTCACCGCCCTGCGCCGGCGCCCAGACCGGCTCGCCCACCAGGCAATGCGGCGGACCGGCCTCGGTGTCCAGGTGACCGTGGATGGCCACGTCGCCGTTGGTGATGACGATGCGTCGACAGCGTGCGCTGCGCTGCCCGTACAGCTCCAGCACCAGCGTGCGGGTGTTCAGGTCGAAGGCCACGCTGCGGAGCACGGCGCCGGTCCAGGACCGTTCGGTGATGGCGTTCATCGAGCACAGGGACTGTCGGTGGGATCGACTACCACGGTGCAAGATCGTGGCCGCCCGGCCGTGTTCGGCCGTCCTGCTCAGCAACCGACGGCCGACAACGAGGCATCGATCGCATTCCACAGCGGCTCGAGGGGCTCGCAACCGATTGACAGGCGAATCGATCCATCCGATACGTCCTCGCCCCAGCGCGCTCGTCGCTCGCCCGAGGTATGCACGCCGCCAAAGCTGGTGCTCTGGGCGATCAACGCACAGTCGGCCAGGAACCGCTCGGCCAGCGTCGCATCCGGCAACGTCAAGCCGATCAGGAAGCCGCCACCGAGCATCTGTCGCCGGCACAGCGCGTGCGACGGGTCGGTGTCCAGCCCCGGGTACCTGACGGCCAGCCGGGGTTGCCGTGCCGCAGCGTCGCCGCCACGCTCGCGCAACCGCTCGGCCAGGCACTGCGCGTTCCCGCCCATGCGCGACAACCTCACCTCCAGCGTCTCCAGGCCCCGGTGCAGCAACCAGGCATCGAACGGCGCGGCGATGCCGCCGGACAGGGTTCGCCATTCGAGCAGGCGTTCGAACAGCGCGGCATCGTCGGTGGCCACGTGCCCGGACAGCAGGTCCGAGTGTCCGCCGGGGGCCTTGGTGTCGGCCGCCACCACCATGTCCGCACCGAGCTCGAGCGGTCGCTGCAGCAGCGGTGTCATGGTGGTGTTGTCCACCACCAGATGGGCCCCGGCGGCGTGGGCGGCGGCGGCGACCGCGACCAGGTCGCACACCTCCAGACCCGGGTTGGACGGTGTCTCGCAGAACACCAGCGCCGCCCCCCGCATCGGCGCTTGAGCGAAGTCGGCGGTCGGGTGCTCGCGCACCCGGATGCCCAGCGGCACCAGGAAGCGCTCGACGATGCGGCGCGTGACGTAGTAGCCGTCGCTGGGCAGCACTACCGTGTCGCCGCTGCGCAGCAGCGCCATCAGGGCTGCGGTGATCGCCGCCATGCCGGAAGGGAACAGCAGGCACGGCGCGCCTTCGAGCAGGCTCAGCGCGGATTCGCAGGCCTCCCAGGTCGGATTGGACATGCGCCCGTAGCGATACGGGGCATCCGCCTCGCCCGGCAGATGGTACGGCGCGGCGAGCACCAGCGGCGGGGCAAGGGGGTCACCCGGCAGCAGCGATGCGGCCCGGTGGTGCAGGAGGTCCGCTGCGCGCTGGGCACCCGCGTCGGCGAGCTCGTCAGCGCTCGAATTTGCGCCCGGGTCTGCGCTCGGGTCTGCGCCTGGGCCGCTCCCCGGATCGGTTCTCTCACCCACGCCGGGAATCAGGCACGCCGAGCGTGCCGCGCACCCCGACTCAATCGACCCCGACGATCAGGTTGCCCAACAGCACGATCGCCATCACGATCATCACGATCAGCATCATGCTGGCCACGCTCCAGCCCCGCGCCAGCACCTGCCCCGGTCGCGACACCCGCGCCGCCGAGGCGATCAGCCCGTGCAGGCCGCCCAGCAACGCACCGCGCAGACCCGCATCGGTGCTCGCCACGCTGGATACCACGTGCGGCAGCGCGCGCGGTATCCAGCGTCGGTACACGATGTCGCTGTCGACGTTGATGCCGCGCACCTCGGGCGGGTGCAACCCGCTTCGCATCAGGAACACGAAGGCCAGCAGCGCAAAGCACAGCAGCTGCATCTGCGTGAGCACGTGCGCGACCGTGTAGGCCTGGTAGTCGACCTCGAACGGCAGCAACGCGTAGAGCGTGCCCGGGAACACGCCGACGAACACGCACAGGAACGCGGTGATGATCATGGCCGCCTGCATGTTCTTCGGCGCCTCGGCCGGGCGCTTGCCCGAGTCCTCGGCGAAGAACATGAAGTACGGCACCTTGATACCGGAATGGCTCAGCACCCCGGCCGAGGCCACCAGCAACGCGAACCAGGCGACGTAGTAGCCCTCGTAGGAGGCGGCCGACAGGATCAAGGATTTGGACACGAAGCCGGAGAACAGCGGGAAGGCGCTGATCGAGGCCGCACCGATCAGGCAGCAGGTGGCGGTCACCGGCATGGTCCGGTACAGGCCACCCAGCTCCGAGGCCTTGGAGGTGCCGGTGCGATACAGCACCGCGCCCACGCTCATGAACAGCAGCGCCTTGTACAGGATGTGCGCGAAGGCGTGCGCGGCGGTACCGTTCAACGCCAGCTCGGTACCGATGCCCACGCCCACCACCATGAAGCCCAGCTGGTTGTTGAGGCTGTAGGCGAGCACCCGGCGCAGGTCGTTCTCGATCTCGGCGAAGAAGATCGGGAACAGCGTCATGATCGCACCGATCCAGATCAGCTCCTCGGTGCCGGCGTAGCCGCGCGCCAACGCGTACACCGCCATCTTGGTGGTGAACGCCGACAGCACCACGGTGCCGGTCACGGTGGCCGCGGGATACGCATCCTGCAGCCAGTTGTGCATCAGCGGGAACGCGCACTTGATGCCGAACGAGAGGAAGATCAGGAAGGTGCCCACACTGACCAGCCCCAGGTGCTCGAACGCGATCGAGCCGGTGTCGTGATAGTGCAGCAGCAGCCCCGCCATCAGCAGCACCCCGGACAGCACCTGGATGATCAGGTAGCGCATGCCGGTGGCCATGGCGGCCGGCGTGCGACGCGCCCAGATCAGGAACACCGAGGCGATGGCGGTGCCTTCCCACCACAGGAACAGGACGATCAGGTCACCGGCCAGCACGCCTCCGATCGCCGAGCCGGCGTAGCCGAGCGTTGCCACCTGCTGCAGGGTGTCGCGCACGTGCCAGGCGTACAGCCCCGACAGGAACGCGGCGATCGAGAAGATGATCGCGAAGATGCGCGCCAGCGGATCCATGCGCACGAACGTCAGCTCGAAACCGAGCACCTGCCATTGGGCGTGCAGGCCCATGTCGGTGTTCAGGATGAGCAGCAGGCCCAGCACCGGCACACCGAGCAGCAGCAGCGGTCGAAGGCGCGAGGGCAGGAACAGGCAGACGATGGCCGCGATCAGGTAGACCAGCGGCGGGGCCAGCAGCATCATCGCTGCACCTCCCGTCGATCGAGGCCTTCGTCCGGATAGGACTCCGCATCCACCGCCTCGTCGCCGTAGAAGGTCTCGTCACGCCGGATGAGGGTGCGCAGCCGCTTGGCGCCGAGCACGATCAGCGCGAACGCTGCGAACCCGACGATGGCGTAGAAGGCCGGAAACCCCTCGCCGGGCACGTGCGGGTGCCGATCGATGAAGAAGTCGAGCACGAACAACACGACGCACAGGGCGCCGAGCACCTTGACCGGACGATCCGGGATATGAGCGGCCATCAGCGCGCGAGTCGGTTGGTGAATCGGTCGGCGCCCCAGGTCAAGCGCCGGGTCGGGCGCCGGGTCGGGCGCCGGGCGATGCCGCGGGCCAGGTTCAGCGCCATCGAATCAGCTCCAGCAGCTCGACCACGGGACCGGGGAAGAAGAACAGCAGCAGCGTGACGCCGGCGGTCAACATCAATGCCCCGCGCATCGATGCCGACGTCTCCTCGTAGGGCGACGGCGCACCGGCCGGCACGCCGGGGTCGGGCCTGAAGAAGGCCCGGATCGGAATCGGTGCCAGGTAGGCGATGTTGAGCAGCGTGGACAGCATCAGCACCAGCGCCCAGAACACGGTGCCCGAATCGAACGAACCGGCCACGATCGTCAGCTTGCTCCAGGCACCTGCCGCCGGCGGCAGGCCGATGATGCCCAGCGCCCCGATCGCGAAGCAGGCAAAGGTGACCGGCATGCGCCGTCCCAGCCCGTCCATCTCGGAAATGTTCTCCTTGTGAGCGGTGACGATCAGCGCACCGGCGCAGAAGAACAGCGTGATCTTGGCGAACGCGTGAGTGAGGATCTGGAACCCGCCGCCACCGATCGACATCGAGGTCGCCAGCAGTGCCGCCATGACCACGTAGGACAGCTGGCTGATGGTCGAATACGCCAATCGAGCCTTGAGGTTGTCCTTGGTGAAGGCCACGCAGGAGGAGGCGATGACGGTGAAGGCGACCAGCGGCAGCATCCAGGCGGCGGCGTTCGACACGGCCATCAGATCGATGCCGATCGTGTAGGTCATGACCTTGAGCAGCGCGAACACCCCGGTCTTGACCACCGCCACCGCGTGCAGCAGCGCGCTGACCGGGGTGGGCGCGACCATCGCCGCGGGCAGCCAGCGGTGCATCGGCATGACGGCGGCCTTGGCGGTGCCGAGCACGAACAGCGCGACCAGCACCGCGAGCGCGCCGTGCGACATGCCGCTATCCGCCAGGATGCCGCCGGGACGGAAGTCGAGCGTGCCGGCCTCCAGTGCCACCCAGGTCACCGCCGGCAGCAGCAGGCCGATGCTGGTGAACAGGAGGATGCCGAGATAGATCTTGCCGGCGGTGCGCGCCTTGGCGGTTCCCGAGTGCATGACCAGCGGCAACGTGCACAGCGTCAAGGTCTCGTAGGCGACGAACAGCGTCAGCAGGTTGTCCGCGTAGGCGGCCGCCATGACGGCTGCCAGCGAGATCGCGAAGCAGGCGTAGAAGCGCGTCTGGTGCTTCTCGTGATGACCGCGCATGTAGCCGATGCTGTACACCGTCGTGACGATCCACAGGAAGCTGGCCAGCAGGCCGAACAGCACGCCCAGCGGTTCTGCCGAGAGCTTCAGCGAGAAGTCCCCGACCAGCGGCAGCACGCCGCTGACCGGCGAGCCGCCCGCCATCAGATCGCGATACACCGCCACGTTGGCCGCGAACTGCAGCACGCCGGCGACGATGATCACCAGCTCACGCGCATCGCGGCGCTTCTCGCCCAGCAACAGGATCAGCGGCAGCGCCACCAGCGGCGGCACCAGGGTCAGCAGCGGATTCACGAGGCGCCTCCGTCCAGGGCCGACGGCAGGGCCAGCGGCACCACGCGCAGCCCCTCGAGCACCGAACGCGCCGCCTCGCCCGCCACGGCCAGCGTGGCATCACCGTTGATGCCCGCCCAGAACATCGCCGCCAGCAGCAGGTACATCGGGATCAGCATCGACAGCGGCGCCTCGTCACGGGTCACCGTCTCGGTGGCGGTGCCATCGGTCGGCGCCTCGGCACGCGAGCGCGAGAACAGCATCACCTCGACCACCCGGGCGATGTAGATCAGCGCCAGCAGCGAGCTGGCCAGCACCAGGCCCGCGACCCACCACAGGTCGCGCTCCAGCATCGCGCCGACCAGCTGGAACTTGGTGACGAAGCCTGCGGTCAGCGGAATGCCGATCAGGCCCAGGCCTGCCAGGATGAAGGCGGTGCAGGTGGCCGGCATGCGCTTGAACAGCTGGTCGAAGCTGGGGATGTGCACGTGCGCGTGGCGGTACAGGATGCAGCCCACCGCCATGAACAGCGTCGACTTGACCAGACCGTGATTGACCATGTGCACCAGCGCTGCGCTGACGCCCGCCTGGCTGGCCAGCGCGATGCCGGACACGATGTAGCCCAGCTGCGCCACCGAGGAATACGCCAGCATGCGGCGCAGGTCGGTCTGGAACACCGCCACGGTGCTCATCAGCACGAAACCCAGGATGCCGGCCGGCAGCAGCACGCTGTTCAGGAACAGCGTGCCGAAGCTGTAGTCCGCCCCGAAGATCGAGTAGAAGAAGCGAATCATCACGTACAGCGACACCTTGGTCGCGGTGCCGGCCAGGAAGCAGGTCACCGCGATCGGCGCATGGGTGTAGGCGTTGGCCAGCCAGGCGTGCAACGGGAACACCGCCGCCTTGATCATCAGACCGATGGTCAGGAAGCTGAACGCCACCAGCACGGCGCGTTCGGATTCCGCATCCGGTATCCGGTGCGCCAGATCGATCATGTTCAGCGTGCCGGTGGCCGCGTACAGGAAACCGACGCCGATCAGGATGAAGCTGGCGCCGACACTGCCCAGCACCAGGTAGTTGAAGCTGGCGGTGAGCGCGCGTCGGTCCTGTCCCAGCCCGATCAGCATGTAGGTGGCCAGCGAGCTGATCTCCAGGAACACGAACACGTTGAACGCATCGCCGGTGATGGTGATGCCCAGCAGTCCGGTCAGGCACAGCAGCCAGGCGGCATAGAACAGGTACTGCTTGTCGACCGGCACCGTGCGGTTGATCGACTCGCGGGCGTACAGCAGCACCACCGCGCTGATGCCGGCCACCAGCAGCAGCACCGTGGCGTTGAGCGCATCGATGTAGAACTCGATGCCGGTCGGGCCTTCCCAGCCGCCGATCACGTAGCGGATCGGACCCTCGGCATTGACGTGCACCAGCAGTCGCCAGGCGATGAAGGCGGAGCCGACGGTTCCCATCATGGCGATCCACCAGGCGCCCAGCGGACGCCGCAGCAGCACCGCCAGCGGAGCCGCCACCATCGGCAACATGATCTGCAGCGCCGGCAACTGGCCGGCGGGATTGACAAAGGCGACGGCGGTGGCGGCGCTGGCGGCCGTGCTCACGATTCGGGCTCCTGTGCGTCCATGAGCTTGAGCTCGTCCTCCTCGATCGTGCCGTAGGCCTCGTGGATGCGCACCACCAGCGCCAGCGCCACCGCGCTGGTCGCCACCCCGACCACGATCGCGGTCAGGATTAGCACGTGCGGCAGCGGGTTGGAGTACACCAGCGCCTCGTTGTCCGCATCCAGGATCGGCGCGGTACCGCCGGACACTTTGCCCAGCGTGATGTAGAGATAGAAGATCGAGGTCTGGAACACGCCCAGGCCGATCATCTTCTTGATCAGGTTGTGCCGGGCGATGAGGATGTAGAGCCCGGCCATCATCAGGATGATCACCGCCCAATAGTTGAACAGCCCGGCGATGGTGCTCACCGGTCGGACCCCACCGGATCGTTCGCAGCGTCGGGCAAGCCGCTGCGGCGCCGGTCGTCGGGACCGCGCGAGCTGGCAAACGCGTGGAACAGCCCGATCATGACGCCGGTGACGGTCACCCCCACCCCCAGTTCCACGGCGAAGATGCCCCAGTGCTGACCGATGTGCGGATCGGGCGAGAACGCGTCGTAGTCGAGCAGGTTGCCGCCCATCAGCATGGCGGCCAGTCCGGTGCCGGCGTAGATCAGCACGCCCAGGCACATCATCACGCGCGCCACCGATGGCGACACCACGCGACGCACGCGCTGCACACCGAAGATCATGCCGTACAGGATGAAGCCTGCGGCGATGATCACGCCGGCCTGGAAACCTCCGCCGGGCCCGTAGTCACCGTGGAACTGCACGTACAGGCCGAACAGCACGACGAACGGCACGAGCAGGCGCGTGATCACCCGCAGCACCCGGTGGTTCTGGCGCGGAAAGCGGTTCATGCCCGGTCCTCCGCCTTCTCGGCCTCGTCCGTCTCGTTTTCGTCAAGCGGACGACGACGACGCAGGCCGAGCAGGCTGACCACCGCGATGCCGGCGGCGAACACCACCACCGTCTCGCCCAGCGTGTCGTAACCGCGATAGCTGGCCAGCACCGAGGTGACGATATTGGGCGGGCCGACCTCGTCGCCGGAGCGTTCCAGGAACCGTACCGCGACCTCGGGGTGAGTCTGCGCCGGCGAGTCGGCCGAGCCGTAGTGCGGCATGTCGAGCGTGCCGTAGATCAGCAAGGCGCCGGTCAGGGTGACGAACACCAGCGCCGGCAGGCTGTCGTTGCCGCGCGGCTTCTGCCGGTCGGTGGTCCAGCGCATCGCGCACAGGTACAGGATCGTCGAGATGCCGGCACCGACCGCGGCCTCGGTGAAGGCCACGTCGACCGCATCCATGACCACGAACGCCGCGGCCGCCGTCAGGCTGTACACCCCCAGCAGGATCACCGCGGCCAGCAGGTCGCGCAGCACGATGATGCCGATCGCGATCACGATCAGGAAGCTGAGCAGCACCACCACGATGAGGGTCTCCATCAGGAGCCCTCCTCGCCGCCGACGCTGCCGTGCTCGACCGGCTCGCGCGAACGCGCCAGCCGCGAAGCCGCCTCGGGCGAGTCCAGCAGCGGCTTGCCGTCCGCGTCCAACGGAACCTGGCCGACCAGCATCGCCGTCTTGGCCAGCGCGTGCGAGGCGGTCGGTGCGGTGAACAGCGTGAAGCCTGCGATCAGCACCAGCTTGATCGCCGCCATCGGGTCGGCGAACGTGAAGATCGCGTGCAGCAGCAGGGCGGCGGCGATCAGCAGCGTGCCGCCGGTGTCGGTGACGCTGGCCGCGTGCAGCCGTGTGTACAGATCGGGCATGCGCACCAGTCCGAGCGCGCCCGACACGACGAACAGGCAGCCGAGCCCGGCCAGGGGCCAGGACACCAGCCCGAGCAGGAAATCACTCATCAGTAGTCGTCTTCGCGGTAGGTGCTGCTGCCCGCATCGGGCAGCTCGAAGTACTTGAGCACCGCGATGGTGCCGAGGAAGTTGATCAGCGCATACACCAGCGCGATGTCCAGGAACTCCGGACGCCCGGCCAGGAAGCCGGCGGCGGCGATCAGCAGCACGGTCTTGGTGCCGAACGAGTTCACCGCCAGCAAGCGGTCGAACAGCGTGGGCCCGGCCAGCGCGCGCCCCAGGGTCAGCATCATCGTGACCAGCAAGGCGACGACGAGGGTGCCGAACATGAGCGTGGCGGAACTCATCGTCCCGCCCCGCTCGTCACGTCGCCTTCATCACCGCGCGCGACGATGCTCGGCTCGACCCGCTTGACGTGATCCACCATGCCACCGGCCTCCAGATCGTCCAGCGATTCGGCGTCCAGGGCGTGCACCAGCACGTCGCCGGATGGCGTGAAGCTGATCGCGGTGGTGCCCGGTGTCAACGTGATGGAGTTGGCGTAGATCACGTCGCCCAGCTCGGAGTCGGCGGTGGCCGACACCGCGCGCAGCGCCGGACGGATCGGCAGCGACGGGTCCAGCACGCGTCGGCAGACATCGATGTTGGAGCGCATGATCTCGGCCAGCAGCCAGAACCAATAGCGTGCCAACGCGCCGAGCTTGAAGTACAGCGGCTGGCCGCGGTGCTCGAGTACCCGCATGCGGATCGACAACCACACCACCGCACCGATCGACAGGGCGCCCAGCAGCAGCAACTGCGCCTTGAACAGCCCGGACAGCAACAGCCAGGTGATGACCAGCGTGACGGCGAGACGAGCGCTCAGTGACATGAGGAACACAAGGCCGGGATGTTTACCGAACGTATCATGACGGGTTTCCCATTTCGCTGTTCGGGTTGCCGGCCGCATTCACGCTTCGTGCCGCCGCGCATCGGCCAACAGGCCGCGCCGATGGGACTTCGGGGTTCCGGCGCGCGGTATCGATCGGTGACGTGACGGCGCTTTGAACCCGGTGACAGGCATCACGTCCGTACCGGTCGCGCCGCCACTGGCGGTGCGGATTCGACAACGTGAATCGTCCGTCACGAATTGCCACTCTTTGCGTTGCTAGACTCGTCGGGATGGGCGCGCACGACACCTCGACGCTCCGGTACCGCCCCTGCACCGTCCTGCACCGCCCCTTCCCGCCCGCCTCACCTCCCCCGCCACGACAATTCACCGGACACTCGAGTTGCCGATGCCCTTCGCCCCCCACCGCCTGTTGCCGATCCTGGTCTGCTCGATCGTCGCGCTGGCCGGCTGTGGTGGCGATGAACGTCGCGCCGCCGATGCCGACGTGGCGCCGGTCGAACCGTCCGGCGACGCCCGGTTCACGCTGCGCGGCCCCGTCGGCGGAATCGCGTTGGTGGAAGGCGCCCCGCCGGTCAGCGTTGCGCTCACGCTGGCCCGCCGGGACGGCTTCACCGGCGCGGTCACGCTGGCCGCTCGGGACACCGACGGGACGGACACCGGCGATGCGTTCGCCCAATTCAGCGACGATCGACTGGATGCCGACCAGAGCACCGCTCAACTGAGCGTCTCGCTGGACATCGGCCCGCGAGCGCTGCGGCCGCAGCAGCGCACACTTCGCGTGAGCGCCTCCGACGACGACGGCGCAACGGCGATGCTCGACCTGACGCTGCAGATCACACCGACCTCGGCACCCGACGTGTATCTGCTGATCGGGCAGAGCAACATGGTCGGGTTCAGCCAACCGGATGCGCGACAGGCGCAGCCGGGTCAGCCGGACGCAACGGATTCGCGCATCCGCCAGCTGAATCCCACCGGCAACGACCAGGCCAACTTCGACAGCGAAGCCGATTTCACCGACGAGGACAGCATCGTCGCCGAACCGCGATTGTCGCTGGCGCTCGATCCGCTGCACGACGGCTTCAACACGGTCACCGATGACAAGGCGGGGCGGTTCGTCGGCGCGGGCCTGAGTTTTGCCAAGGCGGCACTGGCCGACACCACCGCCGACATCGTGCTGGTGCCGGCTGCCTGGTCGGACACCGGATTCTGCTCGCGTTCGACCAATGTGCTGCCCGGCGTGGGCTGGTTGCCCGAGCCCAGCGTGAATCCCGCCTTCGCCGGCACTCTGCTGCACGATCGGGCCATCGCGCGGACCGACCTGGCCATCGAGCAGAGCGGTGGTGTGCTGCGCGGCATCCTGTGGCACCAGGGCGAGGCGGACGTGGCCGTCGATGCCTGCGCCGCCGCCTACGCCGACAACCTGGCGGCGATGGTCGCCTCGCTGCGCTCGGCGATCAGTGTGGACGCACGCGGCCCGTCGGCGCGCGGTCCGGCGGCCGACATCCCGTTCGTGGTCGGCACCATGTCGCAGGGCACGGACGAGCGCGGCTCGCAGCTCCCGTTCTCCCCGAACAAGCGACAAGTGGATGCCGCGCACCGCAACGTGGCCGGCAGCATCGCCGTCGCCGGTGTGGTCATCGCCGACGACCTGGTGCCGCCGGCCTATCCCTGTGGTCAGAGCAGCTGCGTGCATTTCGGCGCGGCTGCGCTGCGCGAGATGGGTGCGCGCTACTACCGCGTCATGCGGGAACTCGTCGATGCCCCCTGATTCCAAGTCGCCCGATCGCTCGCCTGCCGGCACCGATCGTGCTGTCGGCAGGCCTGCCGTTCAATCATCTGTCACTGCCATGTCCATTCCGCCCCTTCGCCTGCTCGGTTGCAGCCTCGCCGCGGTGCTGCTCTCCGCCTGCGGCGGCGACGTGGCCGATACCGGCAACGACGTCGAGAACTTCGAAATCGCCGCCGGCGGCACCGGCACGCTGATCGAGGGCGCCACCGAGGAACTGGTGATACCCATCCAGCTGACCCGCGGCCGAGGTCACGACGCGCCGGTCGAGCTGACATTCACCGGCGAGGGCGATTCGGATATGAAGAACCTGACTGCGGGGTTCGACGAGGCCACGCTGTCGGGCGATCGGCGGAATACCCGTCTGCGCCTGCGGCTGAACGTGGCGGCGGCGCCGATCCAGGCCGGCGATCGCCGGCTCTACGTGACGGCCGACGACGGCACGGACGCGGAACGCATCGCGCTCGACATCGCCGTGCAGCCCACCGATGCCCCGGATGTCTACCTGCTGGTAGGGCAGAGCAACATGGTGGGATTCAGCGGTGAGGCCACCCGTCAGGGCGAGCCCGGTGGCCCGGACGCGCCCGACCCGCGCATTCGGCAGCTGAACGTCTCGGCCAACGATTCCTTCGTCACCTTCAGTCAGCCGGTGCACTTCAAGTCGACTGCGCGCAACGTCGGCGATCCGCTGCTCACGCTGGCCGAGGATCCCCTGCACGTGCCCCGCTCGTCGGACGACATCGACGGCGGCAAGAGCGATCAATACATCGGCCTGGGACTGAGCTTTGCCAAGCGGGCACTGGCCAGCACCACCGCCGACATCGTGCTGGTGCCGGCCGCCTGGTCCGGCTCCTCGTTCTGCGACAACAGCAACGGGCCTCGCGGCAATTGGGCGGTCGGTGCCACCGATCCCGCGCTGGGCAACAGCTTGCTGTTCGATCGTGCCGTGCTGCGCGCGGACCTCGCCCTGCAGGCCAGCGGCGGCGTGCTGCGCGGCATCCTGTGGCATCAGGGCGAGTCGGACGCCAACGAAGTTTGTGCGCCCCTGTACGCGGACAACCTGGATCGGATGGCCCACCAGTTCCGCCAGCGCATCCGACCCGATGCCCGGGGTGCCGTGGCACGCGGTGCCGATGCCAACGTGCCGTTCGTGGTCGGCACCCTGTCACGCGGCTCGGACGCGCGCGGCGACCTGTCCACGTTCGGTCCGTCCAAGCAGACCGTGGACGAGGCGACCCGCCTGACGCCGCAGCGCCTGGCCCATTCGGCGGTCTCGGTGCACGACGACCTGATCCCCGCCAATGGCTACCCCTGCGGCAACACCACCTGCGTGCATTTCGGCGCCGAGGCGTTGCGCGAGATCGGCCAGCGGTACCACGTCGCCTTGGAGCGGGCGCTGACGAACGCGCCGCAGCGCTGAGCGTCGCGGTTCGATGCCTCGCCCGATGCCTCGTCCGATGCGTTGTCCAGGATGCGGTCCGGGGCGCATGGATGGGCACCGCCGGCTGCGCGGAGCATCACATGACGGGACGGCCAGAAGGCGAGCCGGTTCCGGCGCCGGGCGACTGCCTCACCTAGACTGCGTTATCGCCAAGGCCCCCTGCTGCACATCGATCAGCCGATGAGACTGCACGCCCTGCAATACCTGCGCGCGGTCGCCGCGCTGGCCGTGGTGTACCACCACACCGCCACCCAGGTGCCAGGCTTTGCCGGCCGGCTGCCGGAAGGTGGCGCATTCGGCGTCGACATCTTCTTCGTGATCTCCGGCTTCATCATGGTGTGGATCTCGCGCGATGACGATGCGCCCGGGCGATTCCTGATGGCCCGGGCGCGGCGCGTGGTGCCGTTGTACTGGTTCTTCACCCTGCTGATGGCAGCACTGCTGCTGGTGGCGCCGCACCTGTTCGGCAACCAGACGCTGGAGCTGCGCTCGCTGGTGGCCAGCTTGATGTTCTGGCCGCACGAGAGCACCGCCCATCCGGGTGAACTGTGGCCGATCGTGGCCCCGGGCTGGTCGCTGAACTACGAGATGTACTTCTACCTGCTGTTCGCGCTGTCGATGACGGTCGCGCTGCGTTGGCGCGTGATCACCGTCACCGCGTTGCTGAGCGCAGCCTTCGTGGCCGGCGCGCTTTTCATGGGCGGCGTCGACCTGAGCGTGGGCACCACCGATGGCGGCACCCTGGCAGCGCTCGCCGCCTTCGCCAGCGAGAGCGTGGTGTTCGAGTTCGTGTTCGGCATGCTGCTCGCGCAGGGATATCGCGCCCGCCTGGTTCCGCCCTCCACGGCGGTGTGCCTGCTGGTGCTGGGCAGCGCCCTGATGGCCCTGCAGCTGCCCGGCGCGCACATCGTGCGCTACGGTGTGCCGGCGCTGCTGATCGTTGCCGCCTGCCTGTACCTGCCCCTGCCGCGCTGGTCGCTGGGCAGCTTGCTGGGCGATTCCTCCTACGCGCTGTACCTGTCGCACATCTTCGTGCTGGGCGCGGTGCGCGTGGTCGCTCCACCGATCCTGCAACCGCTGCTGGGCGACAGTGCCCTGTACGCCTGGAGCTACGTCGCGCTGGCGCTGTTGGCCTGCACGCTGGCCGGCATCGTCGTGCACCTGCTGATCGACAACTGGTTGCTCAGGCGCGAACGGCTCCAGGCGCTGGGCCTGCGCACCGCCTCGCCGGCGTGATCTTCGACACCCGCTGGACCCGACTGTTCGACATCGCCGCCGACCATCGGCTGCAGCTGGACAGCGAACGGCAGGTCGATCAGCGCGGTACCCGGCGGTGCACTCGCTGGTTCGTGGAACGCGATGCGCAGTCGCGCATCGTGGCGCGCTATCGCAGCTGGACCAGCACCGCCAGCGTGGCCCCGCATCGTCAGCAGCTGGGCTGGGAGCGCTACGCACCCGACGGCACGCTGCTGGTGCGCGAGGTGCGCTACGCGCGCGCCGAACGCGCCGCCGACGAGACGGGTCCCTGGCTGAACTGAGGCGACCGGCGGGCGCCCGTCGAGAATATCAGGCCGACGGGTGATGCTCGCGGATCACGTTCAGGAACTCGTTCCCGTAGCGTTCCAGCTTCGCCGCCCCCACACCGGACACCCGCGACAGGCCATCCGGATCGTGCGGCTTCCTGGCGACCATGTCGGCCAGCGTGGCATCGTTGAACACCACGTAGGCCGGCACACCGGCAGCATCCGACAACGTGCGCCGAAGCGTGCGCAGCGCCTCGAACAGCGGCATGTCCACCTGCGCCACCGGTGCCTTGCTGCGCCCGCCACCGCCCGATCCACCACGCGCACCGGACCGGCCGCCCTTGCGCAGATGCCGCAGTTGCAGTGTGGTCTCGCCGCGCAGCACCGGCCGGGCCGCCTCGGTCAGCAGCACCGAACCGTGCCCGTCGACATCGACCGCCAACAGCGCGCGGGCGATCAGCTGACGGTACAAATGGCGCCATTCGTTGGCCGATCGCTCGGCGCCCATGCCGAACACCGCCAGCTGGTCGTGCTCGAAACGCTGCACCCGCTCGTTGGACTTGCCCATCAGCACGTCCACCAGGTAGTTGACGCCGAAGCGTTGTCCGGTGCGGTACACGCAGGACAACGCCATGCGCGACGCCTCGGTGGCATCCCAGGTGCTGGGCGGAGCCAGGCAGTTGTCGCAGTTGCCGCATGGCGTGGCCAGCTCCTCCCCGAAGTAGCGCAGCAAGGACTGTCGGCGACAGGTGGTCAGCTCGGCCAGCCCGAGCATCGACTCGAGCTTGTTCTGCTCGACGCGCTTGTGCTGATCGTCCGCCTCGGACTGGGCCATCATCGAGCGCAGGTTGATGACGTCCTGCAGGCCGTAGGCCATCCAGGCGTCCGCTGGCTGGCCGTCACGCCCTGCCCGTCCGGTTTCCTGGTAGTAGGCCTCCACGCTCTTGGGCAGGTTGAGGTGGCAGACGAAGCGCACGTCCGGCTTGTCGATGCCCATGCCGAACGCGATGGTGGCCACCACGATCACGCCCTCCTCGCGCAGGAAGCGGCGCTGGTGCAGCTCGCGCGTGGCGGCATCCAGGCCGGCGTGGTAGGGCAGCGCCACCCGTCCCTGCTTGTTCAGCCACTCGGCCGTCTGTTCGACCTTCTTGCGCGACAGGCAGTAGACGATGCCGGCCTCGTCGCGATGCTGGCCGTCCAGGAAGTCGAGCATCGCCTCGCGGGCGTTGTCCGGCTCGCCGATCGCGTAGCGGATGTTCGGCCGATCGAAGCCTGCCACGAAGTGCCGGGCCTGACTCAATCCCAGGTTGGTGGCGATCTCCACCCGGGTGCGCTCGTCGGCGGTGGCGGTCAGCGCGATGCGTGGCACGTCCGGGTAGCGCTCGGCCAGCACCGACAGCCCCAGGTATTCCTTGCGAAAGTCGTGACCCCACTGCGACACGCAGTGCGCCTCGTCGATCGCGAACAGCGCCACTCGCCCGTCCTGCGCGCACTCGTCGAGCAGCCGCAAGGTGCCGGGCATCAGCAGGCGTTCGGGCGCCACGTACAGCAGGTCGATGTCGCCCTCGCGCAGCCGACGCTCCACATCGGCGATCTCGTCGAACGACAGCGACGAGTTGATGTAGGCGGCATCCAGGTCCAGCGCGCGCAGCGCGTCCACCTGATCCTGCATCAGCGCGATCAATGGCGAGACGATGACGCCGGTGCCGCGCCGCACCAGCGACGGGATCTGGTAGCACAGCGACTTGCCGCCACCGGTGGGCATCAGCACCAGCGCGTCGTCGCCGCGCACCACCGTGTCCACGATCGCCTGCTGATCGGCGCGGAACGCGGTGTAGCCGTACACCTGCTGCAACACGGACAGCGCGTCGGTGCGGTTCGCCTCGATGGGATTCATGCTCGTCTTCATGGTGTGGCCCTCCTGGCCGATGGGATCGTCCGTGATCGCGGTGGGTATCGCGGTGGGTGCGGCGTCTCAGGCCGCGTAATCGGCGACCCGTTCTTCGTGGCGCCGGATCAGCGCGGCCACCGCCTCGCCATCGTAGGCGCGCAGACCGGTCAGCACGAAGTTCTTCTCGCCCTCGCCCAGCGTGGCCTCGCCGCGGCGGATGGTGAAGCGCACGCTGGCCGCGCCCTTCTTGCCGTCCGCCCCGAAATCGTGCTGCCCGGCATCCAGCCGCAACGTGGCGTCAGGCTCGCCGTGGCCGGCCGGGGTGTCGGCCAGCGAGGCGCGCACCGCCTCCACATCGAGGCGGATCGCCATGTCCTTGTAGATGATCAGCGGCCGCTCGGGATTGATCATCACCCCGGCCCGCTCCATCAAAGGCATCAGGATGCTCGGAAAGGTGCGCCCGGAAAAGCGCACGTACTCCTCGGTCAAGCGTCCGATGAAGGCGGCATCACGGAGCCGTTCACCGGAGGCGTAGTAGCCGAGCACGTCTCGCCCACGCTCGTCGGCCAGGTGCAGGCGCTGCCCGGCACCGGTGCCGGCCGGCAAGGTCAGCCGAGAGTGCGCACCGAGCATGCCGGAGAAGCTGACCGAGACGTGCTCGTGCAGCCCGTAGTGCTGCAGCAGCGCGGAGAACAGCAGGTCGCCCGGCACGCAGAAGCGCTTGTTGCCCACATCGTGCAACGGGTTGAAGTCACCGGCGACGCCCTTGGCGAACGCGCTGGCCCGCCGCTCGTCGAAACCGAGCACGCACTCAACCTGCGCTCCGGCGCAAGCCCCGGCGGCCGCAACGCTCGCCGGATGACCACCGGGGTCGCTGGCCAGCCCGTCGACGAAATCGGACGCCTTCATGAGGCAACGCTCGGCATGATGGGCAGCTCTTCGACGTGTGGGACACCGCCCAGTATCGCATCGAAGTGGGCCAACCGCTCGGGCGCCAGCGGCACCGCCCGGGGGTAATCCGGTGAGGCGCGATCGTCGCGCCGCAGCCCTTCCCAGCCCCGCGTGCTGTCCAGGAACGCCTGCAGGCCGGCTTCGCCGAAGCGCTGATGATAGCCGGCCATGACGCAGTCCACGTAGGTCTGCAGGACCGGATAGCCCGGCTGTGGATCGCGACGGTTCGCCTGGCGCGAGCGGTAGGCGAACACGGTATCGTCGGGACCGAGCATCGAGCCATCGTCGATGACGAAATCGGTGGCCGGCAGGGCGAGCCGGTCGTAGCCGGCCTCGCGCGCGTCCAGTTCCGCCAGCAGCCGCGTTGGCAGGGGCACGATGACCCCGGCGATCTCGCCCGGGTGCGGCTCGATCGACAAGGACGTGCAGCCGGCCCGGAACGAGGCGGCGCCCTCGACACGGTGATTCCAGACCCGTCGCCAGCCGGACAGCACGGCGTTCACGCAGTCCTCGCCCGCCGGGCGCGTCGCCCGGTTGACCAGCGAGCCGTAGCCGAAATAGTGAACCAGGTTGGACATCATCAGCCTTCCAGTGTGTCATGGGCAATGGTTGCGGCGTGAGGGTCTGCGTAGACTTGCTGCTATGCCGGCCCACCACCTCTTCGATGCGATCCGGCCTGTCCTCAGGCGCCCGTGGTGCTGCTTGTGGTGGTGCCCGTCGATCCTGGTCGCGCTGTGCAGCGCACCGGCCGGTGCCGTCGATCCGCACGCAGCGCTCACCAGCGAGGAACGCGCCACGTTGCAGCGCCGGGTGCACGACATCCCCTGGTTGGCGGCCGGCGACGCGCCGATCCGTCCCCGCGACGCGACCGGGCAGCGTCGATCGGTGAGCACGCCGCATCCGCTGGGCGTGCAGACGGTGCTGATCACGCTGCACCAGGGCAAGCGTGCGCGGCCCGATACGCCACGGATCGCCCGCGTGTTCCAGTTCGACCACACCGGGGCCCGGGCTCGCCGACTCGACCTGGCCCTGCCCGAGCAACGCCTGCTGCTCGACACGCCGGTGTCCAGCGTGCACCTGCCGCTCAGCGAGGCGGAACGGCACTGGGCCCGCGGGCGGATCGCCGGCACGGTCGCGGCAACGCCCTCGGACGGTGGGCAGCGTTGGAGCGCCTTCGTGCACGAGCCGCTGCACGAAGACGATCCGTGCCGGCGGGAACGCTGCGCCCTGATATCGCGGCACGGCGCCGACGGCCTGGTGCTGGCCGCCGAGTCGATCGTGCACTTCGGCGATGGACGGGTGCGCCGCCTGACGGCGAGCACGCCGCGGCTCACCTTGCGCCGCACCGAACCCGCCGCCGTGACCGCCGCCGCGAGCGCGCCCGCGCTCGCCGCGCAGAGCGACATCGCCCAGCCCGCCGATGGCTGCGGCGCGGACCTGCGGATCGCGTTGAACCACGCATCCGGAGCGGCCTGGAGCCTGTGCGCGGCGATCGATCCGGTTGCCGGGCTGCGGCTTCGCCACATCGCCTATCGCGCTCCCGGCGACCGCCTGCGCCCGGTGTTGCACGAACTGCACCCGGCCGCGGTGCGCCTGCAGGCGCACCGATCAGCTCGCCCCAGCGACCTGCTGCCGAGAATGCGACCGCGACCGGCGCACCGCTGTCCGGACGATGCGCGGACCCTGATCGATTCGGCGGCGCTGTGCCTGTCGCATCGCTCGGACGGGCTGCTCTACCGCTACGGCGACATCAGCGGCGGACAGGCCGAACGGCACGATCTGGACCTGCTGCAGCGCGCTGGCGACGGCACCACGCTGCGCACCCGGGTCTCGTTCGGCGAGACCGGCACCCTGCGCCCCTCCCTGAGCGTGATCGCAGCGCGCAGCCGCTTGCCGGCGGGCGACAGCAGCGTGCAGGCCACCTGGCGCATGGCGTTCGCGCTCGATTCGGCGGCGCCCGACCGAGTCGAGGAGCTGGACTTCGAGCTGCTGAGCGAACGCGGCTCGCGTCGCGTGATGCGGGTGCGCCCGCTGGCGACCGAGACCCGCCGCGCGGTGGCGCATGAGCGCTTTCGCGGCTGGCGCGTGATCGATGCCACCGGCGCCGGCTACTACCTGGACTCGCAGCAGGCGCTCGGCAGCTGGGACACGCCAACCGGTGCGCCCGCACCGAGGCTGGCGCTCAGCGCGCACGCGCCCCACGAACGCGATGCGGCCCGGCTGCCGAGCTACCTGGACGACGAGTCGCTGAGCGGTCGAAGCCCGGTGCTGTGGTACACCACCGCCGACGTGCTGATGCCGGCCAGCCACGTGTGGGACGCGGTGTCCATGAGCAGCGGGTTCGTCCTGTCGCCGTTCGACTGGACCGAGCGTTCGCCGTTCGCACCGCCGGAAGGATCCTGATGCGGCAGCGCTTACGGCTTCGGTCATCGGCCGCGACCGCCCTGCGGCTGATCGGACTGATGGGACTGGTCGGGCTGATCGCCCTGCTGCCCGGCGCACCGGCGCTGGCCGAGGAGTGCGCGGCCCCGGCACGCATCGAGCATCGCTTCGACAGCGGCGCCAGCTGGTCGTTCTGCTGGCGGCTCCGGGAGCAGAACGGGCTGGTCATCGAGTCGGCCGCCTGGACGCCGCCGGACGCGGCACCCATTCCCGTGCTGGCCAGCGGATCGCTCGCGCAACTGCATGTCGCCTACGATGACAGCGATGTCACCTACAGCGATGTCACGCAGTACGGCCTTGGCGGCGGCTGGCTGCAGACGCTGAGCCAGGCCGACTGTCCCGGCCGCCGCATCAGCGTCGATCAGCGCGAGGTGCTGTGCCTTCATGTCGACGCGGCGCAGGGCTCCGACGCGGCGGTGGTGCTGTTCTCCGTGTCGCAGGTCGGAGCCTATGTCTACATCGTGACCTGGCGATTCGGTTCGGACGGCTCGCTGACACCGAGCGTCGGTGCCAGCGGCGCTTTGCAGCGACGTGGCCACGACGTCGCGCTGCCGTTCGGCCGCGTGCTGGGCGGGGACCCCGACACGTTGTGGCTATCGCACACGCACAGCTACTACTGGCGCCTGGACCTCGACCTGGGCTCCTCGGCCAGCGACGATCGGATGACCCGAAGCGACTACGCCACGCAGCCCGACGGAACACGCACGCGCACCACCCGGGCGCTCGCCCGCGAGTTCGGCGCCCGCCTGGCACGCGATGGTCTACAGGTCTGGCACCTGCGTGCGCGCGCACCGCGCGCCGGCGAGCCGCTGTCCGCGGTACCGGGTTACCGACTGGGCACCGCGGACGCCGGGCACGCGTTCGCCAGGACCGACGTGGAGAGCTGGTCGGGAGAGGATCTGTTCGTCACGGTGCAGCGCGACTGCGAGCGTTTCGCCAGCCAGAACGCTCGCTTCGAGCCCGGCTGTGCCGACCATGTGCAGGCCTTCGCCGACGGCGAATCGCTGGACGGCCAGGATCTGGTGATCTGGCAGCGGATCGCCTTTCACCATGTGCCGCGCAACGAGGATCGTCAGTACATGCACACCCACTGGGACGGCTTCCGGCTATCGCCTGAAAACCTGGTTGGCGACACACCGCGCGGGGACGTCCCAACGACTTTCGGCCCGGACGCCCGCGCTCCGGACGCCGGCGCCCCGGACGCCCGCAATTCCGATACCGGTGCCGATTCCGCCGCCGCCGCGAAAAGTGGCGGCGGTGCGGCGTGGCCGCTCGCGGGCATCGCCTTGCTGCTGCGGGTGCACGCCCGACGCCGCCTAGCGGTCCAACTGCCTGATACTGTGGGTCTCAGCGAGCCTGTGCGCCGTGGCCGTGGTGGCAAGGCGGGTTCGCGAAGGTGTGCTGGAGCACTCAGAGCGGACCCAACGCTATACGGTATCAAGCTGTTGGACCGCTAGCAGGTCGTTGAAAAGCGCAACGCGATATCGCTGCCGCTCGGGATTTGCGCCGTTCTCGATCCGACGTAGCGGGTCGGATCGCGAGTGGTCCTCGCGTGCGGGCTCTCCGATGCGCTCCGGTGA
>Ga0209303_1000531_pt1 | contig 29254 bp, 19 predicted proteins | sample SidtaG_3_FD_187449 | JGI IMG/M metagenome (GOLD analysis project Ga0209303, IMG submission 187449) | Marine algal microbial communities from Sidmouth, United Kingdom - Sidmouth_Asex1 metaG (SPAdes) (version 2) | ecosystem: Host-associated > Algae > Red algae > Unclassified | place: Sidmouth... | reverse complement strand
ACTCCTGACCGGTCACCCGGTGCAGGCCGCGCACGATGGTCTGCAGGTGCGGTGCGATCTGTTCCAACCGACCCAGGCTTGCAATGGTGCGTTGCTTCACCCGGCCGTTCTCGTCGCGATAGGACTCAGCCAGCTGCAGATAGCGGCGCGGTCCGGAGCGAGTGAGCTTGATGAACATGCCCACACCATACCGAACATCTATGCCCTGTCAACGCCGGAAATAGTTGGCACGATTCTTCCAAAACGTGCCACTACAGGCTTTTTCGGAAAATCGCCCCTCGGAGCCGCATTCCTATTGGGTCGAGCCGTCGAAATCAGCCGAAATCGGCCACGAACTGTCGAACCCGGGGGGACACGTTCAGCAGGTCCGCAGCTTGTTGTGTCAACAATTGCGGCTGGACCGGGACGACCGGCAACGCGTCACCGTTGCCGATGACGCGTATCGTCTCCATGAGCAAGCCGGAGTGCGGGTTGTGGAGAGCGAGCGTGGCCGGCATGCCATCCGCCGCGACGGCCTAAAGCTTGACCGACTCATCGTCCGAAGCACCCGCTCGGCCACGCGCCGCGGCAACGGCCTGCCGGAGCTAGTTCGCGTTTGTCGTTTCGTCGTCGTGCGGCAGTCTGCCGCTCAAAGACGCCGTCTCGCGTGCCGTCGTCGCCATATCGGGTTCCTCGCTCGTGCTCGATGGCAACTGCGCCGGTCTGCGCGTGGACGGCCCGTGGACATCGTCGCTGCGCGACGACCGTGTGGACTGCCTGTGGTCAGGCGCGGCACGCCCTGGTTCGTCTCGCGCCACCGGACCGGCGCCTGACCACAGGCAGCCCACACTTGCCCACCGCCCGACCACCCTCCGCCGGGTCACCTCGACCGCGGTGGCGCGCTTCCCAACAGCAGCAGTTTGAAGAAGTGAACAGAGAACGGCCGTGCGCGCGTCGTCACCTGCTCCGGCGGCACCGCCGGCGGAACGAACGGGCGGGTAGTCAGGTGGACGGCGCCGAGTCCTCGACGCGCTCCAGCAGCTCTCCCACCTCGCAGTCGAAGAGTTCGCACAGCTTGTCGATGGCGTCCAGGTCGACGCGCGAGGCGGTCTCCCGGTAGAGGAGCGTCACCGTGTTGCGGTGCAGCCCCGTCTCGCGCGACACGTCGACGATCTTCATCTTCCGCTCCCCCATGAGTCGGGACAGGTGACAGTGGATCACGCCGCGGTTCGCTTGTGCGTCAGCATTCAAAAAACTCCTACAGGAGGGCATTTTCGCTTGCAAGGCGTTCTTCTACGCCGTAAAACACCCTGCAGGATGACACATCATCCTGGAAACGGAGATAACGATGCGCAACACGGATTTCGTCAGCAACCCTTCGGCCCAACGTGGCCGCCATTTCTCGCTGGTCCACGGCGCTAAAAGGTCGCCCGCCGCATCGCCGGTAGTGGGAACGCCGCCCGACATCAGCACGGTCAGACAGCTCACGCACGCGATGATGAATCGTCTGTGGATCCCGCACACCACCACCCTCGTCGGCCTGCTCGGCGTCGGGCTGTCGCGCACCAACTTCGACGAGCTGTCGAAGTGGATCGTGACGCAGCTGGCGACGGTCCCCGACGGCGGCGCGGCCAACCAGCTCCCACGGCTGGAGCGGGACTTCCGCCGCGCGGTCGACCGCTTTCCCGAGCTGTAGCCCCCCGTGAAGCCCGGTGCCTCCGGCAACGTCGTCCTGCTGCCGCGCATGGTGCGGCTGCGGGACGCGCCGGCCTACCTCGGCATGGACCGGAACCGGTTCAACGCCGAGGTCCGGCCCGGAATCACCGAGATCCCCATCGGTGAACAGGGCGTCGCGTTCGACCGGTTCGAGCTCGACACCTGGGTGGACGACTACATCACGCAGCACGGGCGCCCCGCGCGCTCGCAGGGAGCGACACCATGGCAAGGAAGAAGCCGCCCGGCCTCGTCAAGCGCGCCGGCACCTGGCACGTCGACAAGCGGATCAACGGCCGGCGAGTTTGCCTCAGCACTGGAGCGGATCGGCTCGAGGAAGCGGAGCGGTTCCTCGCCCGGCTGACGGAGGAGGCGCGGCAGGCGGCGGTCTACGGCGTCCGCCCGTCACGCACCTTCGAGCAGGCGGCCGCGAAGTTCGTCCTCGAGAACCAGCACAAGCGCAGCTTGCACAGCGACATCGGCCGGTTGAAGCTGCTGATGCCATGGATCGGCCCGGTAGCCCTCGACCGGATCCACACCGGTACGCTTCAGCCGTGGATCGAGCACCGGCAGAAGGGCGGCGCGGCGGTCGGGACGATCAACCACGGCCTGAAGGTCGTGCGCCGCATCCTGAACCTCGCGGCGAACGAGTGGGTGGACGAGCACGGGCTGACTTGGTTGGTGTCGGCGCCGCGCATCAAGCTGCTCAGCGACACGAACAAGCGGAAGCCGTACCCGCTGAACCGGGAGGAGGAGGCGCGGCTGTTCGCCGCCCTGCCCCCGCACTTGGCCGATATGGCGACGTTCGCGGTGAACACCGGATGTCGGGATAGCGAGATCTGCAGCCTGCGATGGGACTGGGCCGTCGAAGTGCCTCAGCTCGACACGACCGTGTTCATCGTGCCGGGCGAGCGGGTGAAGAACGGCGACGACCGCCTCGTCGTTCTGAACCGAGCTGCGTTGTCGGTGATTGAACGCCAGCGGGGCACTCATGCTGACCACGTGTTCACCTACAACGGAGGGCCCGTCACCCGGATGCTCAACAGCGCGTGGCTGCGCTCGCGCAAGGCCGTCGGTTTGCCACACGTGCGAGTGCACGATCTGAAGCACACCTTCGGCCGGCGCCTACGATCTACCGGCGTCAGTTTCGAGGATCGGCAAGACCTGCTCGGTCATCGCTCCGCACGGATCACGACGCACTACTCGGCGGCGGAGCTGTCACGGTTGGTGGAGGCGGCGAACACCGTGTGTATCGATACCGATGTGGACCGACGGCCTGAAATCGTTGTGTTACGCAGAGCCGGCGTTGGTCGATAGCGACGGATCGGATAATCGGCACGTCGTGCATGGGTGTTCACGCGTCATCCGAGTCGCCCATCCCAGCTCGCGATCGGCATCGGCCGTTCATCAGTTCGAATCGACAGCCAGGTCGCCGAGGAACTCGGACACCGGTCTCTTGCCACTGACCAACAGCCGTTCCCGTGCCCGTGTGCACGCGACGTACAGCAGGTGTCGCTCGGTCGCGTAGACCTCGTCCAGCTCGGCGGTATCCGCCACCGCCTCGATCCGTGCGGCTTGCGGCAACAGGTCGTCGTCGCAGGCCATGACCACGACGGCGCGGAACTCAAGCCCCTTGGCGTAGTGCATTGTGCCGACGGCAACCGTGCCGCCTTCGCGCTCTTCCTCTCCGCTCAGGAACTCGGGCACGAGACCCGCTGCCTCGGCGGCTCGCTCGGCCCGACCGATCACCGAGCGGTCGCGCACGAACAGCCCGATCTCGCCGGGCGCAAATCCTTCAACGGCGAGATCCTGGAGCCACCGCGCGACGCGTGCTTCCTCGTCGGACTCGTCCGCGCAGCGCATCACCAAGGGCACGGGGCCGCCGAACAGCGAGACCGTGCCGCGCCGCTCGTCACCGACGCCGTCCATGTCGCGCACCGCGGCGGGTAGCAAGCGGTCGGCGGCGCTCCGGATCTGGTGACTGGTCCGGTAGTTGACCTTTAGCGTCGAGGAGCGGCCGCGCACGTCCACCCCGAGCGCCGCCCACGAGAACGGGTGCTGGAAAATGCGCTGGCCGAGGTCTCCGGCGAAGAACAGCGCGTCCGGGTCGTCCGGCACGATCGCGGCGAGGAAGCGCAGCTCCGGCGGGCCGAGATCCTGGGCTTCGTCCACGACGACGTGTCGGTACGGCTTGTTCTCGCGCGAGCGCCACGCCTCGGCCGCGGCGGCAAAGACCATCGGCGCGGTCGGCCGGCCACGCTCGACAAGCTCCGCGCGGGCCGCTTCGAAGAGCGGCCACAGCGCGGCGCGCTGCTTCTTGCCGATACGGCTCCGCCTGCCGGTGCGCGAGACGTCGAGATAGCTCTGTTCGTCGGGCAGCTGCCAGCCGTCGACAACGTCGCGCCACTCGGTGTACAGGAAGGTCTCGTCGAAGCCATCCACCGGGTGCGCCTCGGCCGCGCGGGCGAGCGCCGCGCGCACGTCGGCCTCCTTCGCGAGCTTCGGCTCGTGGCCGGTGTCGAGCGTCACGAGCTCCGACGCGGCGTCGAGGAATGACGCGACCGTCACCCGCGGCACCGTCTCGTCGCGCGCACCCGCGAGGATGCGCAGCTTGCGCACGAGCGTGTTCGCCAGCGGCCGCGAGAACGTCGTCAGCAGCACTCGTGCGCCCTCCTGCCGGGACAGCCGCCAGGCACGGTGCAGCGCCACGATCGTCTTGCCGGTGCCGGCCGAGCCACCGACGCGGGCGGGGCCTGCGAAGGTGCGGTCGGCCACGCTCTGCTGGCTCGGGTGCAGAAACACCGTCCATTGATCCCACGGGAAGGCCATCGCGGCCTCGAGCTCGTCACGTCCCTCGACGACGCGGAAGCGCCGGCGGGCGTCGGGGCGTGCCTCGGCGGGCGTTTCGGTGTCCTCGGCGGCGGGCTCCGGCGGCGCCTCGCCGACTGCGAGCGCGAGGACTGCCTCTTGCGCCTCCTGGGGCAGGTGGTCAGCGAGCTCCAGCAGCTCGTCGGTGTCGGCCGCGCGCAGCCGGTCCAGCCAGGCGTCGGGCACGCCGTGGCGCAGCAACTCCTCGTCGTCGCGGTCGGCGAGCGGCGGCGGGGCCGCGCTCGGGGAGGGGGCGGGCACGTTGTTGGCGGCCGGACGCTCGTGCACCGCACGGGTCTCGACCAGCTCCTCGACCTCGACGATCTGAAGGGCGCCGGTGCGCGGGTGCTCCTTCATCTCGCGCCGGATGGCCCAGTCGTAGGCCGCGTCGTGATGATCGACGTACGCCAGCACCATCCGGTCGCCCGTCTTGTGGACGATCAGCCGCAGGTCGCGGCTCGCGCGCAGCGACCAAAAGTTCGGGTCCCGGCAGCGGTCGATCCGGTGGAAGCGCTTGCTGCGGCCGGCCGGGTCGTTCTGCAGATCGAAGGCGGTCGTCTTGACCGCGCGGGCGCTCTGATTGTCAAGCCGTGCGAGGGCGCGCTGGAACGTGCTGGCGATGACGAACTGCATGGACTCCGTCCCTTCGGCCTGACTTTCAGGATAGTCCGGAAAGGTGAGCGACGTCACAACTCTCCGGCTCGTCGTCTCGATTCCGAGGCTGTGCTGCCGCCCGTACCCGCAAACGGCAAGATCGAGGAAATCTTCCGCTCAGGTGACACGATCGGTCTCGGCCCCGCCGCTATAAACGTGTCGGCGTGCCAACCGGCACGGAAACGGAAGCGGAACGATGACGAAACGACGATCCGGACGCCCGGCGGGCAAGCCACCTGCGGCGGCGTCGACGAGAACACCCATGACCCCGAAGGCCGCCGCACGGATACAGGCCCGGGAGGCAAAATCGAACGGCGGAAAGGTAACCAAGGGCGGGTTCGCCGCCCGAGCCTTGGCTTCAGCGCACCGTCCGGACCATGGCGAATCCTGATCGGATCGGCCCGGCGGTGCAGAGGCGCCGCCGGGCCACGAGATGGCCCGCGCCACGATGAAGGACCGATCCGTTCTGCCGAGTCCCGGGCGCGTTCTGCGCGACGCGGTGACGGCCGCGGGCTACCGCCCCGCCCTCGCTCGATCCGGAGTGGACGAGGATCTGGATGCGGTGGCCGGGCCCAAGGTACGTGGTTCCACGGCTGCCCTCCTCGTCGGGCTCGAGCGCCGGGTCCGGACACTCGTCGAGAACGACGCCGGGGAGTTGTGGGGCGCCGAGTTCGGGGACCTCTGGGAGGCCGCCGCACGGACGATGCGAACGCTGGCCGCACACGTCGACCTGACCTGCATCGCTGCGCAGGATCGCCAGGCGGCCGTCGACGACGCAGTCACCGTGCCGGTCCTCGCCGAGCTAGCCCGTCGATTGCTCGATCGCGGTCCGGCGCCCAGACCCACCGCGACGCGGTGGCTCGACGCCCCGATCGAAGCCTGGCTGGCCGTCGCCTCCGAGAAGCTCGGCATCTTTACCGGACAGCTCACCGACCGCCTCGCTGCCGAGCTCGACGTCAGCGACAGCACCATGCGACGCTGGCGCGCGGGTGAGCCCTCCGCTAGCCTCCTCGCGCGCGACGGTTTCGAGGACGAGTCCACGGACGTCCGTCCTCCAGGGCACCGCCGGACCGTGCTCGGCATCGCCGGTGCGTTCGGCCGGGACCCCGCGAACGTCGACACGGTCGGCACGCTGACCGGGTGGCTGGCCGTCTCGGTAGCCTTCCAGTCGCTGCCGCGCTCGGTCCGCACCCGCATGACGGTGCATCTCGATGCGGTACCCGGCAACGATTGGACACTGGACGCAGCGATCGAGGTTCTCGGGCGCCAAGGCTTCGAGCGCCACGACCCACTTGCAAGCGAGCGCCAGAGTCAGCTCGATCGTCTCATGCGCGACAGCATCAGCGACGGCCTCACGTCCGTGAAGATGCTGCGCTCGATGCTCACGAGGTTGCAGGCCGAGCCCCATCGGATCGGTACGCACGAGACGACCTCGGCCTCCCTCCTCCAGGAACGCATGGCGATCCGGATCGCGATCCTCGAAGGCAACGACGACAGGGCGATGCAAGGGTTCAAGAGGACGATCGAGCCGTCCTGGTGGTGTGCCGGCTGGCAGCAGCTGCCGCTGCTCGAGGACGCGCTGCTGTTCGCCGCCGGTACCGGTCGCCTGAGGATGCTCAGTCGGTGCCTGTCACGGCTGCGACTACTGGCACCTGAGCAGTACCCCTGGTCCGTGGACGATGACCAGACGCGACGTACGCTCAGCGCCGCCTTCGAGACACGCTTTCCAGGCCGAAAGACGAAGGGGTACATACCGATGCCGCTCGGCAGTGCCGGACGGAGTGGACACTACCGCCCGAGCAAGCGAGACCTGAGGGCACCGAACGCGCTGCAGGGTACCGGCCGCGGGCAGACCCGCTACACCCCCCTGATGGAAGCCGTCGATCGAGGCACCGTGTCTGACGTCGACGCGCTGCTCGACGCCGGGGGCAACCCGGATGTGCACATCCCGGAATCCGGCGACACTGCGGTCACGCGAGCGCTGCGCCGCGCGGCAGCAGATTCCGAAGGACGCGTCATCGTGTACCGGTTGTTCGAGCACGGCGTGTCGTCCGAAACGTTAAATCGGGTATCGACGACGATTCGCGAGATGCCGATCGATCTCGGCATCGATCTCGACGACCTGGAGATCGTCTCGCTGCTGATCGAGCACGGGGCGTTGACGAACCCGATGGATCCGGAGGCGCCGTTGCCGCTCTGCCGAGTGCTGGTACGGCTACACATGGCGCTGGCGCGTCACGACTCGAATCCATGGGCCGACTGGATCATGGGCGCCGGGGCGTCCATCACCGATGCCTGGCACGGGGCGATCTCTCGCGACGACTCCGCTCGGGTGCGCCAGGGATTCCTGTCGGAGCTGTTCGACTCGCCTGAGAAGGCGGCGATCGCGACCGCTGCGCACGACGCTATGCGGCCCGATCCGACCGGGTGCCGTGCCGTGCTGCGCACGCTACTCGAGGCGCAGGCCGATCCGAACAGGCGGGACTCCACCCTGGGCGAGCTAGGCTGTCGCTGGACGCCGACGCTGCTTGCGGCAACCATCGGTGACGCCGAAGCGTTCGAGCTGCTGCTCGGGCACGGTGGAGATCCGCAGTCGAGGCTCAGGCCCGTGACGGACGGCCGGCGAATCGACGCGCTGCACCTCGCTGTCCTGAACGGACATACACGGCTCGTCGATCGCTTGCGCCCGTGACGTCGAGCACGGGACCGGCGGGTACGGGCCGGTGCTCGTGATGGCGTACCGATCGCTCGAACAGAGTGGCGACTCAAAAGCGAGTTCTCGGCGGCCGAGGTAGCGGTCACACGATCCCGTGAGCTGTGTCGTGAACTGGCTTGCACATCGGCTCATGCGGTCACCTCAGCAAGGAAGAAGCTTCATCGGGCCGGCGCGTCTGCCGACACCGGCAGGCATCGCCATCCGGCGTCACCCGATCGACCCGCATGGCTGCAAGTGCGCAACGACCTTCGCCGGTCGTCTTCGAGAACGCCCCCCCTTCTCGACGGGACTGCCGGTGCCGGAGAGGTGTTCGTCTCCTACGACCCGAGTCGAGCGCTCGAGCTTCTTCGCATCGGTTCCGGCAATCCGCACGCAAACTTCCGCGAGGATCAAGAGGAAGCCATCCGCCGCGTCGTCGAGAGCGGCGAGCGACTGCTGGTGGTGCAGAGAACCGGCTGGGGCAAAAGCTTCGTCTACTTCATCGCCACCAAGCTGTTACGCGAGGCGGGATGCGGTCCGGTGCTGCTCATCTCCCCGCTGCTTTCGTTGATGCGCAACCAGGTTGCCGCGGCCGAGCGGATGGGCGTGAGGGCGGCCACCCGAAACAGCTCGAACACGAAGGACTGGCCGGACATCCACGCGCGTATCTGGTCGGACGAGCTGGACATCCTGCTGATCTCGCCCGAGTGTCTCGCCAACGAAAAATTCAGGGGTGAGGAACTGGCCATCATGGGCCCTCGGCTCTCGTTGCTGACCGTCGACGAAGCGCACTGCATCTCGGATTGGGGTCATGACTTCAGACCTCACTATCGCTTGATCGAGCGCGCCCTTCGACGACTACCCTCCAACGTGAGGCTGCTCGCCACGACGGCGACGGCGAACGATCGCGTGATGGCCGATCTCACAACGATCCTCGGGCCGAAACTTGGCGTCCTCCGGGGCGATCTCGCACGCCCCTCCCTGACGCTCCAGACGATTCCCTTGTCCGATCAAGCAGAGCGCCTGGCCTGGCTGGCCGAGCACCTGCACACGATCGGCGGCAGCGGCATAATCTACGTGCTCACCGTGTCGGACGCGAACCGGATCGCCGGATGGCTTGGTGAGCAAGGTCTCAACGTCGCGTCGTACTCCGCCGAAGAGGACAGCGAACGTCGGGTGGAGCTCGAGAACGCGCTGCTCCATAACGAAGTCAAGGCGCTGGTCGCCACGGTCGCGCTCGGAATGGGTTTCGACAAGCCCGATCTCGCCTTCGTCATCCACTACCAGATGCCCGGCTCGGTAGTCGCGTACTACCAGCAGGTGGGGCGGGCGGGACGGGCCCTCGACACGGCCTATGGCGTGCTGCTCGCCGGTGGAGAGGACGTGGACATCAATCACTGGTTCATCGACAGCGCGTTTCCCTCGAGAGGCGAGGTCAGCGACGTACTTGGAGTCTTGGAGCGCGAACCCGACGGACTGTCCGAACAACGGATCCAGGGCCACGTGAACATGAAACCGAAACGCGTGAAGACGACGCTATCGGCCCTGTCGCTGGAGTCCCCGTCTCCCGTCGTCAAGGAGGGAAGTCGCTGGCAGCTGACCGCGTCTCGATTGGACGAAAGCTTCTGGGAGCGTACCGAGCACGTCACGTCCGTGCGCGAAGAGGAGCTTCGTCAGATGCGACAATACGTCGGACTGCCGTTCGGCTCGCACATGGCGTTCCTCATCGAGGCGCTCGATGGGGATCCGAGTACCGCCGCTGCGCCTTCCTCGCGGCCGCTGCCGGTCACCATCAGACAGGATCTGGTCGAGGATGCCGTCACGTTCCTGCGCCGGACGAGCCTGCCGATCGAGCCGCGCAAGCAATGGCCGGCGGACTCGGTGATTCCCGGTGCCGGAACCAAGCCGATTCCGTGCGATCATCGCGCGCAACCCGGTCGGGCGCTCAGTACCTGGGGCGATGCGGGCTGGGGCACGCTGGTGTATCGCGGCAAGTACCACGACGGACGATTCTGTGACGATCTGGTCGCCGCTTGCGCCCGAATGGTTCGGCAATGGGATCCGCAGCCTTCGCCGACTTGGGTGAGCTGCGTACCGTCGCGTCGCCGTCCCGACCTGGTGCCCAACTTCGCCCGGCGTCTGGCAGACGCCCTCGGACTTCCGTTTCACGAGGTGCTCCTGAGAGTGGCGGATGCTCCCGAGCAAAAGACGATGGAGAACTCGGTGCAGCAGGCGCGTAATGTCTGGTCCACATTCGCTTCCGACGATCGAGCGATCCCTCCGGGCCCGATCCTCCTGATCGATGACGTGGTCGACTCGCGCTGGACTCTCACCATGTGCGCGTGGCTGCTGCTGCGAGGCGGCAGCGGCCCCGTCTGGCCCGTCGCCCTCTCGCGGGCCGGAGGGGGGGCGTGACCCCGACGCTGTCACCGAACACGCAGGCGATCCTGCTGCTGACCGCTCCGCTCATCCACGGTCGAGCTCCTGCATCGCCGGATCTTCTTACGCCCGGAGACTACAAGCGTCTCGCCAAGCGTCTTCGAGAGCTCGGAAAGCAGCCGGCAGACCTCATCGAGTCGGGCGCGGACGCGACCCTTCGAGCCTGTACGACGGTCTTAGAGGAAGGCCGTCTCAGGCGATTGCTCGGGCGCGGCTTCGCCATGAGTCAGGCCGTCGAGCAATGGCAGGCTCGCGCCATCTGGATCGTCAGCCGCGCAGATCACGAGTACCCCGGAAGGTTCAAGTCACGGCTGCGGGAAAACGCACCGGCGATCCTCTACGGTTGCGGGGATGTCGGTCTTCTGAGTACGGGTGGACTGGCCGTCGTCGGATCGAGACACGTGAGTGACGAGCTGACCGACTACGCGAAAGATGTCGGCCGATTGGCAGCTCGTGCAGACAGAACGTTGGTGTCGGGCGGCGCGAAGGGAATCGACCTCGCTGCCATGAACGGGGCACTCGAAGGAGGAGGGAACGCGTGCGGCGTGGTGGCTGCGGGTCTGGGCAAGCTGGTCACGCATCGCGAGCATCGGGATTTGCTGCTGGAGGGGCGGCTCGCGCTCGTCTCGCCGTACGATCCGGCAGCCGGATTCAACGTCGGCCATGCAATGCAGCGAAACAAGCTGATCTACGCGCTCGCCGATGCAGCGCTGGTCGTCAGCTCTGACGAGGGAAAGGGAGGCACATGGGCCGGCGCGGTCGAGCAGCTCGACAAGCTGGAGTTCGTCCCGCTGTACGTTCGATCGACCGGTGAGGCGATGAAAGGCTTGCGTGCGCTGGAGAGGAAGGGAGCCTATGCGTGGCCAGCCCCCGACGACGTACCCTCCTTCGACAAGGTGTTCGATCCCGAATCGCAATCGTCGGGGAACTCCGCGCAGTTCGATTTGATGCTCACGGAGCGCGACGCATCGCAGTCTACCGGTGCCGCACGCGAACGCTCCGGATCGCACGATGCGACGTCGGAACTCGCGAGCGCGAACGATGCACCTGGTCTACCGCTCGCTGCCGAGCAGCCGGTAGCGGCGTCTTCGACGGCACGCGCAACACCGATCGTGGACGCGTCCGGAGGTGGCAAGAGCACTTCGCGCCCCGCTGACGCGATCCCGGCGGACCGTCTCTTCTCGACAGTCAGGTCGGTGATCTCGGAGCTCCTGCACACGCCGAAGGGGGAAGCCGAGATCGGTACTGCGCTAGGCGTTTCGTCGACGCAGGCGAGAAAGTGGCTGCGCCGCCTGCAGGAAGAGGGCGTCGTGGAGCGACAGGGGAGACCTCTTCGCTACCGACTCAAGGATGGGTAGCAAGGTCAAAGCATCGTTCGAACCCAATTGCTGGGTGATCACTATCGTACGAAATCGCCCCGGAACCGAATGACCGGCGGCGGTGCCACCTTCCGGAAACGATCGCGGGTCAGACAGTGACGACCTTCATGACCTCGTCGCCGAAGTGGTCGATGACCTTGATCGCGATGCGTCCGCTTTCGGGTCTCGTGAAGGGGCGCGAGGTGTCCGAGTAGAGCGTCTCCCACGCCTCGCGGTCGATCTCGGCCTTGAGCGCGGCCTTGAGCGACTTGTAGGGGTCCCCGGCACCGAGGAAGTAGGCGTGGCGGACGAAGAAGGTCTCCTCGTCGTAGTCGGTGTCGATAAACCAGGCGGCGATGTCCTTCGTGTCGCCGGCGCGCAGCTCGCCCGTCTGCGGGCGGAAGACGTCGAGGCCGCGCACCTGCACGGTGATGCGCCCGTCGTCCTCGGTGACCTTCACGTCCGGCTCGCCGATGACCATGAACAGATTGGCGTTCTTGTCGCGGCGCAGGTCCTCGGCCATGTGCAGGTCCGGGTTCATGCGCGCCTTGATGATTGGGAGCGGGCCGAGCTTGGTCAGCTCGCTGGAGTGCGCGTCGTAGCCAAAGGCGCACGTGACGAGCAGATCGAAGCGGGCGTCGGCGGCCTCGCGCGCCGCGGCGGTCAGGTCGGTGCGGTGCAGCGTGCCGTACTCGGGGCCGATGCAGATCGCGGCGCGTTGCTGGCGGCCGCCTTCGGTGAATGTGCCGACCGCGTGTACCATCCGACCGGGCCAAGCCTCGACACCATCGAACTCGATGCGGTCCTCCTTGAGCGTCTGCTGGACGCCTGAGGTCTTCAAGTTGTCGATGACGGCGTCAACGAAGTTGGCATCGTTGGTCAGGGCCTTGCCGGAGCGAGTGTCAGCGCCGTCCCGGACCATCGGCTCGTCGTCCATCGGTACCGTGCGGTGGGGGGACAAGCTCTCGACGGTGAAAGGGCCGGCGACGCGGACCTTGGTCTTGTCCTCGTAGGGGCGGTCGTAGAGGAGCTCGACGTCGGCGTTGCGAGCGATGGAACAGTCAATTTCTCGCTGACGATCACCACGCAAGCGCCTCCATTCCTTGTACACATCAATAGCTTGCCTGGACGCACTTGGCACCTCTAAGCTCAGCTCATCGATGCTTTCTGGAACCTCCCACTCTTTCCAGTCTGTTCCTATAATCTTATTCATTTCCCGAAGAAGAAGCTCTATCGCCTCCTGAGCTTCCTCCCAAATTACGTCAACCTCAGAATTGTCAGAAACAGACTTCAAAGTCACATGGGGCGCCCGCTCGTAGACGAAGCCTTGGCGAACATTCTCCAGAACCTTCGCTTCAGGAGACGGGCGTCCAGACAGCTCAGCCTCCTTGACTATTCCTTCGATAGAATCCAAGAGCAAATAATACGGATAGCTGACGTTGATCAATCTTTGACGCGCAAGCGCAACACGAGAAGTATCAACCACTATCCATCTACGACCCCACCGCTCCGCCACAGACGCCGTTGTACCAGACCCACAAGTAGGATCCAGAACCAAGTCCCCAGGATCCGTTGAGATGAGAATACAACGCTGAACAACTGCCTCTGCAGTTTGAACCACATAGTTGGGGTTCTTTTCTCCGTGAATGTCGTCCCACATATTCGACATTGCTACTTGATTCCAGTCACTCCAGTAAACCACACCGCCAAGCGAAGCCCCTCCCCCGTCGAACAGCCTCCCCGCTCTCTCAAGACGACGCATCTCCAAAGTCGTACCAAATCTCCACTGCTTGTTGGTACCACATGACTTGCTCTTTCCTCTGAAAATGTAGTTGTCGCTTCTGGTCTTGCTAGGATGCTGACTAACGATCGGGTAATTGACTCTAGCCCAGCGCCCCCCGTTGGCTATCGCCTCGAAGGCCTTACTTTTGTGTTTGTTGACATTGATCATATCCCCGCTTGGGGATATGACGGTGTTGAACTTCGATTCGGAACTAGGGCTTTCTCGCTTCTTGTATACGTCTCGTATCTTTAAATTCTCTCGCTTTCTTGAATACCACAGAATGTAATCGAACACAGTCTCAGAAATGGGCGTGGAGCTTTTTTTCTTGAAGACGATCTCGTTGACGAAATTTTCCTCTCCAAAAACTTCGTCGAGCAGGGTCCGAACACGGTGGACGTTTTCGTCTCCGATCTGAACGAAGACTGATCCGCTATTGGACAGAAGATCGCGAATGACCGTAAGTCGATCGCGAAGATACGAAAGATACGAGTGAATCCCGTCCTTCCACGTATCCCGAAACGCCTTCACCTGCTCGGGCTCCCGCGTCACCGAGTCGATCTTCCCGTCCTTCACGTCCCGGCTGCGCGTTGACACCTGCCAGTTCGAATTGAACTTGATCCCGTACGGCGGATCGAAGTAGATCGCCTGCACCTTCCCGCGTAGCTTCTCCCGCTCCGCCAGCGAAGCCATTACCTGCAGGCTGTCGCCCAGGATCATCCGGTTCGTCCAGCCCTGCTCGTGCGCGTAGAACTCGGTGCGGCTATCGGCGTCCGGCACCCGCAACGTCTCGAACAGGTCCGGCTGCGCGTCCTCGTCGGCCTCACGCTTCTCGCTATCGCGCCGCAGCGCGTCGATCAGCGTCTTCGGGTGAATCGTCTCCTGCACGTAGATCGGCGGCACGTTCACGATCAGATCCGACCAGTCCTGCGTGTCCTTGCCGCGCCACACCAGCTGCGCGTCGCCGATCTCAACTTCGCCTGTCTCGGACAGCTGCGCCACCTGCTCCGGCGTCAACGATATCTTCACGCCGTTCCAGACGATCTGCGGGTCCAGGTCCTCATCGCGTTCGCGCCGCTCGCCCTCCTCGAGCGGACGGGCGCGCGGGTAGCTGGTTGGCGGCAGCGGCCGGCGCTCCTCACGCACCTCGTTCAGGCTCTGCAGCTCGGCGGTCGGGATGTTGACCCGGCTCGCGTCGTCGTGCGTCAGGCTCTCGACGCGCTTGAGCGTCGGCTTTTTCTTCCGGGCGGCCATCAGGCGGCGTCCTTCTCCACGTTGTGCGGTTTCACCAAGCCGTCGACCAGGCGGTCGAAGGCCTTGCCGAGCCGTGCGGCGAAATCGGTTTCCATTTCGAACACGTCCCCGAATTCCTCGTACGCCCAGCGGCCGTGCTCGCCGAGCGCGTTGACCCCCGGCACCCAGAGGCTGCGCATGGTGGCGGCCTTCTGCGCGGCTTCGTCATCGCGCAGCCCCTTGACCTCGACAACGAGGTTCAGCGGCTCGTCCGCTCCGCGGCCGTCGTCGATCCGGACAATGAAGTCGGGCGAGTACAGCCGCCGGTTCGGCCCGTCCTGCCAAGGCACCTCGAAGCGCACACCTTGGTTCTTGACGTAGGCGAGCACTCGCGGGTGTGCTTCGACCACACGCGCTAGCTCAGCCTCCCAGGTGGAGTCCTCGACGACGTGGCTCACATGGCTCCGCTGCGCTGACGTCAAGAAGCAGGGCTTGGTCGTGTTAAACGCCACGCCGCGCGTCGAGCCCGTCCGGTTGAACGGATCGAGCACGACGGACACGATCGGGTCGTCTTCACGTGACTCGGGCCGGCACGCGTTGAAGATGCGCTCGGCCGCCTGTTCGACAACTCCCGGCCAAGTGACCATCGCCGGAAAAGTGCCCTCGCCCGCGACCGTCAGATAGCCTTCGTCCAGCCAACGCGAGACGATCCGCTTGAGCTGCATGAACCGGCCGGGGTCGAACGTGCCGTCTTCGGCCGGGAACCGGCTTTCGACCAGGTGCCTCGCTATCTCGTAAGTGATCGTGCTCGGACGCGTCTCTGCGTCGAATCCCTTCGGCGCCATCGTCTTCTGCTCGCCCACGACGCCCGACATCTTCGTCTGCGTCGCGCCCATCACCTTCGGCGTGATCCGAAACGCGCTGTCGGTATCGAAGTGCGCTACCAGCCGCTCGCCCGGCATGATGGTGCGGTAGCCGACCACGTTCGGGAACGAGATCGCAAGCGCTTCCCGCTCGCGCAGAGCGCGCACGCGCGTGACCGGTTTCGGCGCGGCGGGAGGTGCCGTGGTCGGCTTGGCAACGAAGTCGAACGGGATGCCCATGATGTCGGCGTATTCGACGTCGAACAGCCCGTCCGCGTTCAGGTCGTAGGACTTTCGCCGCAGGCCCCGCCCCACCACCTGCTCGCACAGCAGCTGCGTGCCGAACGCCCGCACGCCGAGGATGTGCGTGACGGTGTTCGTGTCCCACCCCTCGGTCAGCATAGACACCGACACCACGCAGCGGATGCCCTCGCCGAGCTTGCCCTTCTCGCCGACGGTGTTCATGACCTCGCGCAGAATGTCCTCGTCGGACACGTCCGCGCCGTCCGCACCCTCGCGCTTGCGCTTGTCGCGCCGGAACTGCGCGATCTCGGTGTCCATCGCGTCGCGGAACGACTTGTCCAGCCCGTCGCCCGACTCCAGCTGCGCGCTGTCGATCAGCAGCGTGTTCGGCACGGCCAGACGCTGGCCGTGTTCGTCGTAGTTCGAGAACAGCGGCAGGTGCCCGGGCACGAAGCGCCCGCCCTCGTCATCGGTCTCCGGGACCTCGTGGCCCGCGATCCAGTCGTGCACGAGCCGGCTCGTCGAGGTGTTGTTGCACACGACGATGAAAACGGGCGGTACGTCCTGTTTGACTCGCTTCCACTCTTCGTTCGTCTGCACGTAGTGCTCGTACAGGGAACGCAGCGCCGAGATCAAGATCGTCACCTGAGACAGGTCGGCGGCCGTGCCGGAGCCTGCCTTGCCGCGCCCCTTCTTCGGCAGCTTCTTGCCGATGTGGTCCCACAGGTTGCGGAAGATCGGCTTGCCGTCCTCGGTCATCGGCATGTTGTCGAGGATCGGCACGCGCGGCAGCTTCACGATGCCGCACTCGATCGCGTCCATCAGCGAGAAGTCCGAGACCGTCCACGGGAACAGCGTCCCCTCGTCGTAGCCGGAGCCGCGCAGGAAGAACGGCGTGGCCGACAGGTCGTAGACCGCGCGCACGTCCCCGTGCCGCGTCAGCGCCTCGATGCCGCTGATCCACAGGCGCGCGGCCTCGTTGTTCTCCTTCGCCTCGGTCTTCGCCTCACCCTTGAGCTCCGCCTCATCGGCGGTGTCGGTTCGCTCGCGGTAGCAGTGGTGCGCCTCGTCGTTGATCACGACGACGCCCTTCACGCCGAGGAGATCGCCACAGGCGCGCTGCAGCATCTGGCCCTCGGTCTCGCGCGTCGAGATCCGTTCGCCGCGGCGCCCTTCCAGCACGCCGCGCGTACCCTTGGACACCGTCATCCGCTCGCGCCGCTGGAAGGCGTGGTAGTTCTGGATCACGACCTTGGCCTGTCGCACCGAACCGACGAGATCCGCCGGCACGAGCTCGCGGTCCTCGTAGTAGCTCTCCGGGTCGCTCGGGTCCAGAACCCGCAACCGGTCCCGGATCGTGATCCCAGGCGCGACCAGCAGGAAGCCCTTCGCGAAGCGCTTGGAAGACGGCTTCGCGACGGCGTTCGCCGTCTGCCACGCGATCAGCATCGCCATGACCGTCGTCTTGCCCGCCCCAGTCGCCATCTTCATCGCGAGCCGCAGCAGCCCGGGATTCGCATCCTCGTTGGCGTTCTCGACATGTTCCCGAAGCCAGCGGTAGCGCTTGTCGGACCAAGCCACCTCGCTGAGCCAGATGATCGTCTCGACCGCCTCGCGCTGACAGAAGAAGGGCCGGATGCCGCGGAAGTCGTGGGTGCGCCAGTGCTCGAGCAGCCGCGCAGTAACCGGCGTCACGCCCCAGCGCTCCCGATCAGGGATGGCGCGCCAGGCGGCGACCTCCTGCCGCACCTGGTTGATGATCGGCATCGGGTCGTAGCGCTGGGTGCCCTCCTCCAGCATGTCGATCGTCTTCGGTCCGCTCGCCTTGCCCCGCGTGGACGATGGCACCGGGGTGTAGTAGGCCGCCTTGCGCCGCGACGGGATCGGGTCGTTGCCGGTGGGCCTACCGCGCTCGTCGAGGTCGTGGTGGAACGCGGGCTCCTCGTATGGCGAGTTCAGGATCGGGCGGGCGAAGAAGTCGGTGCTCATAGGACGTGTTCCGTCGCTTCCAGGCATGGCGAGAGGATATTCGGCGCGGCTCGACCCGAGCCGCACCGATCCTCATCAAGGATTGCTGTCGGATAATTCAAGAAGTTCGCCAGCTCCGTGCGTACACACTTCTCCAAGGCTGCTGGCGGCGAACGGCTGCCACTCTCGTTCTCACGTGCTCACCACGCTCTCGACCTCGAGCATCGCCTCGATCTCCGTGTACAGGTCAACCTCCTCGTCCTCGGTCTCGAGTGACACGACGAGCGAGTACGCCATCGAGTCCTTATGACGCCCGAGCCGGGCGAGCTCCTTCCACCAGCCGGACACGGGGTAGATCGCGAGGTGCCGCCGGGCCGCGAGCTCCGCGGCGTTCCCACGCCAGATGTCGCAGTGCAGCGAACCGCCGGACACCGCCTTCGGTCCGAGGAACCAGCCGTCGTCCGATCCTCCCGGCGATCTCCAGTCGTCGTCCCGATCCGCGCTGTTGACCCGCTCCCGGAACGCCTCGACGCTCTCCGTCGGGCGCTGCAGCGCGAAGCGCAAGCCCGCCGAGCGGTAGGCCGCCACTGACACCGCGCCGAGACGACCGGGGCTCGGCTCGACGAAGTAGGACAGGGTCACCTTCAGCGACACGTCCGCCGCCCCCATGCGCTGCAGCGTCTCGACCGGCCAGGGCAGCTCGTGCACGTGCAGATCGCCGTATCCCACCCGCCCACCGTCACCCCTGCGGTAGGGCGTGATCGTCTCCTCCGTGAACAGTGCGAGGTCGTTGCCGACGGACTCGAGTACCCGGTCGAGCCGCGGCACGCCGTAGCCGAAGGTCCGCAGCCACTTGCGCCGTCCCGTCTTCCCCTCCCCGTCCAGCCTCTCCCGCATCGCCGGCGTCCAGCGGGCGCCGTGCACGAGCAGCGCTCGCACCGTCTCGGGCCGCAGACCGGGGTAGCGCGCCCAGACCATCGCGGCCATCCGCGCCGCCTGCGGGACGGCGGCGCTCGTCGCCCACATCGTGTCGAAGGGCCGCCCGACGACATCCGCGCCCGTGCTCAGCAGCGACAGGGAATCTATCCGCGGCGCGATGTAGTTGCCTTCGGGCGCGACCGCCTGGTTGCCAGCCTCAAAGACGAGCTCGGGCTTGATCGCCGTGGCGCCGTGGTTCCAGCGCTGCGAGGTCCGGCTGTACGGACTGCGCTCGCCGGCGTCGGCCAGCGGCGTGTAGCCCTCGAGATCCTCCTCGTCGTCCGAGATCTCGGTCTTGTCCGTGTACCCGCCGATCGTGAGGGCGTTCCAGGCCTGGGCCGGATCCTCGATGCCGAAGCGCGCCATGTCCGCGTCGGCATCGACGCTGACCTTCCCGTCCGGCACGTTGCCGCCGGCGACGAGGATCAACCGCCCCGCACGCGGCCCGCTCGCCCCACCGTCGATCTCTTCCCCGGCGGCCGCCTGATCGATGGCAGCGCTCCAGGCACTCGGCAGATCGCCCGACGCCTCCTGCGACACGGCCAGGCAGATCGCGCGCTCGCGCCTCGGAGCGTTCACCTCCGCGCGGTAGATCGCCTGCTGCGTGATCGGCCCGTAGCTGCCGACCTCGTGGGCGTCGGGCTCCGCGGTGGAGAACACCTTCACCGACTCGAGCCGGTGTTCGAGCGTCACGCGCTCGGACCCGGCAAGCACGGGCACGAGATCACCGTAGAGCGCGAGACCGGCGACGAGAGTACCGTGCGGCTCGCGTTGGTCGTCCGCCGGCGTCCAGTCGCTCAGCACCGCCTGAGCGTCGCGCTCGGACAGCGCGGGCTCGATCAGCCGATGGCCGCGGTTGACGCCGGTGTCGAGCAGGCACGCCGCCGGAGCGTCCTCGGAGGGCCAGTCGATCCGATCGGCCAGGTCCTCCTCCCATTCGCGCTGCGCGCCGCCTCCCATCGCCATCCAGAACCGGGGCGTGTCCGAAGCCAGCCGGAGCTCCCCGACCGCGCCGCTCGAGAACACGATCCGCCGGATCTCGTCGCGCGTCGCGTGCACCGGGATCAACTCGAGCTCGGGGAACGTCTGCCGCTGGTCCGAACTCACGCGACATTCCAGCGCGGCGGCGGCCCGTTCGAGCGCCTCGATCCGGTCCGGCCAGCACCAGCACTGCCACCACAGCCTCTCGTCGGTCTCCGGCAGCGGCCGGACGTCGCCCCACAAGGTGTCGAGATCGCCCGCGGCGACGCTCTCGACCGACTCGACCTGCCGCCACAGCTTCGGCTGACCCGTTTTGGCGGTGTCCTCCGTGCGGTAGACGGACACGGCGCGCTCGAGCCTCTCGATCCCCTCGTCACCTGTCACGAGGGCCGCCCGAAGCCTGCCCGACGCGTCTTGCCTGACCACGCCGACGCGCACGTCGTCACTCCGGTTGCCCAGCTTCGCGATCGAAGTCGGAAACACTCCTTCGCCGGCGCCGACGTCCAGCAAAACCCCGCCCGGCGCCGTCTCGAAGCCCGGCAACCGCTCCGCAGCCCGTTTGCGCCCGATGTCCCGCGCCGTGCCGAGCTCGCCCAGAAGCCGTGCGGCGTGCTCGTCTCGCGCGCGTGCGGGACTCGACCGCGGCACAGGCCCGCTCGGGGGCACGAACGCCCGCGCAAGCGCCGGGCGTGTGAGCCGCAGGTGATTCCGGCGCTGCGATCCGCCGCCGCCGTCGGACGTCATCTACCGCGTTCGCGCCCGATCGTCCGGTCCATCTCCCGACGCATGACTTGGCGCCTGGCGAGCGAGGCCTCTATGGAACGCCACCGGCTGCGCGGCTCGTCGTCCAGCACGGCCTGCTTGACCGCCTCGCGCGCGGCTTGCGCGATCTCGGCCTGGCTCAGGCCGGCCGTCAGCTCGAGCACCCTCTGCGTGACATCCCCCCGCGGCAGAAACCGTCCGAGGTGGCGCCGCAGAACCTCGCAGGCCTCGCGCTCCGACGGCGGCTCGTAGCGCAGCACGCGGTCGAAGCGACGGGCCAGCGCCCAATCCAGGCTTTCCGGCCTGTTGGTCGTCGCGACGACCAGGCTGTCGGTGGTGTTCGGCTCCTCGACGAACTGCAGAAAGGAGTTGAGCACGCGCCGGATCTCTCCGACGTCCTGCGTGTCGACCCGACGCGATCCGAGCGCGTCGAACTCGTCGAAGAGGTAGACCGCCCGCCGGTCCCGAACCTCGTCGAAGACCAGCCGCAGGTGTGCCGCGGTCTCGCCGAGGTAGCGCGTGATCAGCCCGTCGAGACGAACCGTGATCAGCGGCAGGTGCAGCTCGCCGGCAAGCGCTGCCGCCGTCATGGTCTTCCCGCCCCCAGGGGGGCCGACCAGCAGAAGCCGGGAGTCGGGGCACAAGCCGTGCTCGCGAAGTCGGCCTCGTTGCCGCTGCTGGCGCAGGATGGCTCCGAGCGACTCGGTCAGATCGTCGGACAGCACGAGGTCGCCAAGACGTGTGCGAGGCTCGGAAACGACTGCGAGCGCGTCCAGACGCGTGCGGCCCCGAACGCCGAGCGACGCGGGCGCGGCCACGCTTCGGGGGCGTCCTGCCGGCTTTCGAGGACGGAACGTGCGCGCTTTGTCGATCAGGTCGCGCAGCTCGGCCGCACGCGCGTCCCGACCGCGTTTGGCCTCCGCCGCCGCTATCTGAAGCGCGATCGCGTAGAGCCGCTCGTCGTCGCCGTCGACGTGGCTCTTCACTAGCCCAACCACCTGATCCGCCGTCGCCATATGTTCGCGCCCTCGAGGGATCCAGTGTATAGGCGATCAGGCCTCGGACGCCCAGCTTCGATCGGTCAGCAGACGCAGCGGAAGTTTCAAGTAACGGCGCCGTACCAGTCGACCCGCTCCTCTAGCAGGACCGAAGCTATACTGGATGCTCTTCCAGTCCACGGAGCATAGGTTATGCCCGCGAAGCGACTCACCAGCAAAGCGGCAGCCGCCGCATCTTCGAAGGTGCTCAAGAGCAGATCGACGGGCAAAGCATCGAAGACGGCCGCTGGCAGCGCGCTGTCTCAAACGAAGGCCCCGCATCGCGTGACGTCCAGCTCCGCCGCGGCGAGTGCGTCGAAGACGCTTCGCGACGGCAGGACCGGCAAGGACTCGAAGTCGGCTGCGGGCAGTGCCCTGTCTCAGGCGAAACGTACGAAGTCGTGATTCCCGCAAAACTCACGCACCCCCGGTAACACACGGCGAGCGGAACACGGTCAAGTCACTGATTCAAATGGTGGCCGGGGACAGAATCGAACTGCCGACACGGGGATTTTCAATCCCCTGCTCTACCAACTGAGCTACCCGGCCATGGGTCATCTCCAGCGCGCCATCATACAACCAGGCGACGGGTTCATCAACTATCGCGGAACCCACCTGTGACCACCCGCCCGCGGGCCTCAACGAGGGCTACCCGTCGCTCCGGAACGTGACTCAGCGCCGCGCTGCTCCCCGGCGTCTTGGGCAAGCTGCCGCGACCGTGAACACCGACATCGGCCCTCGTCGACGCAACCGATGAGCACGGCACCGATGGACAGGGCGCTTGACCGCACATGCTCGACAAGACCGAACCCGGGTATGGAAGATCGTCAGCGCCTCGCCGACCCGCCGCTACCCGCTTGGCACGGGCCATGGTGTTGGCAGTCGTGTGCACAGCGGTCACCCCTGTGGACCACGTGCGCGCCGATTCCGCGATCACCTGCGAGGCGCTACCCGGTCCGGTAGACCCGTGCGCCGGCGATGCAGGGCCTGCGAACAGCGGCGGCGGGCCGGCTCCCTCCACCGGCGCCGGTAACCCGGTAGACCTGGCGGACGGCGGAAAATACCAGCGCGAGTCGGACTACGGACTGAGCGGCTCGCACCTGCGATTGATTCGCACTTACGACAGCCGCGCCACTGACTCGAACCTCGGGCTGGGCCCTGGCTGGCGCTCGAGCTGGAACACGCGACTAGCCGCCCTGCCAGATGGCGGGCGGCGCATCCAGCAGGCCGACGGGCGCGTCATCGACTTCGCGCAGCCGGCGACCGTACCGGGTCACGATACCGACGCGCCGCCCCTGCGCTGGGATCCTGCCGATCCGGCGGACGGCGTGCTCGAGCGCATTGGGCAACGCCATCGCTGGACGCTGCCCGACGGGCGGCGGCTCCTCTTCTACGGTACCTGGCTGGTGAGCATCGACTGGCCCGGTCCGCAACGCGTGCGCCTGGACTACGCCGGCGGCGCCCTGGCCTCGGTCACCGACGAGACCGGCCGGCGGCTGAGGTTCGCCTGGACGCCCGGACAACGCTTGCTGGATGGCTTCGACGCCGTCGATTTCGCCCCTGCCGAGGGGCAATTGGCAAGCATGACCCTGCCGGACGGCACTCTCATCCACTACGACTACGATCACCGCCGCAACCTGACGCGGGTGCGCCATCCGGACGGCACAGCTCGGCGCTACCACTACGAGAACACCGACTTCCCTCGCCACCTGACCGGCATCACCGACCGCACCGGTGCACGCACGTCGACCTGGCGATACGACAACCAGGGCCGCGTCGTCGAATCGAGCGGCGCGAACGGCAGCGCACGGCTCAACCTGGCCTACGAACCGCCGGACGCAACGGGTGAATTCCACACGACCATTACCCGCACCGATGGCGCGACGACGCGCTATCGCTTTCAGATCGATGCGAACACACACGCACCGCGCTTGATCGACGGCATCGGTCCGGGCTGCGTGCAATGCCCCACAACCGGGCAGCGTTACGCATACGACACTGCCGGGCGGCTAGAGCAGATCAGCCAGGCATCCGGCGCCTGGCGCCGGTACGAGCGCGACGAGCACGGCCGCATCGTGCATATCGTCGATGCCGATCAGCAAGGCCGAGAGCGCACCACGAAACGCATCGAGTACGACACCGACACCCATCGCCCTCGCCTGCTGATCCGCCCGAGCGTGAACCCGGACGGTGAACATCGCCAGGAGACCCGTCGCAACGCCGACGGTCTGCCGCTTGCGCTGATCGAACGCGGTTGGCGACCACGGGATCGTGACGCCACCTCGTTCGAGCCGATCGAGCGCACCATCCGCTTCGCCTACGACGACAACGACCGGCTGGTCAACATCGACGGCCCGCGCGAGGATGTCGCGGACATCACCACGATCGACTGGGACGAGCGACATCGTCCGGTCCGCCTGACGTTACCCGGCGGGCGCTGGTGGCAGATCGATGGATTCGACGCGCACGGCCGACCAACCGGCCTGAGCGATGGCAACGGCTTGCCTTATCGCTTGACCTGGACACCCCAGGGCGACATCGCCTCGATCGGGTTCGGCTCGTTGAACGTGAGCTACCGCTACGACGCGGAAGGACGCCTGTTGGCGGTGACCGATCCGTGGGGCCGCACGCAACGGGTCGAGCTGGATGATGCCGGACGCATCACCGCCCGCATCGACGATCGTGGCCGCCGCACCACCTACGCGCTCGATGTCGAGGGACGTACGGTGCGCGAAGCGACGCATGGCATCGACGGGGCGCTGGTGCGTGAGCTCATCAGCGCGTTCGACATTACCGGGCGGCTGACATCCCGCAGGGATCGGCGCGCCGCGACCGAGTCGTCCGATGCGCTGGATCGTTCCTGGATGCGCGAGTACGACGCGCTCGGGCGCCTGTCCCGGCTCAGCGACCCGAGCAACGCCGACACCCGCGAGTACCACCGCGACGATCGCGGAAGACTGGTCGAACTCACCACGACTCAAGGCGGTGTGGCTCGTACGCTGGAGCGATTCGCCCACGATGCCAAGGGGCGCCTCGTCGGTCGCCAAGCGGACTCCGATACACCGAGCCGTGTGCGTCATGACGACTTCGGCCGGCTGGTGATCGATGCGCATGGCCCCACCGGCGTCACCCGCCATCGCCACGATCCGGCCGGCAACCCGATCCGGACCAAGCTGGCGGACGGGTCGCGCATCGAACGCCGTTTCGATGCTGCCAACCGGCTGGTGCACGAACGCCGCCCGGACGGTGAGCGGCAGTTTCGCTACGACGAGCGCGGGCAACTGGTCGAGGCGCGCGATGATGATTCGCTGGAACGCTTTGCTTGGAGCGCCGGTCGGCTGACCGAGCACAGCCGACACATCGACGGGCACACCTTCACCACTCGGTGGCGCTACGACGATGCAGGCCGCATTTCGATCAAGACGCTGCCCGACGGCCAGCGGCTGCAACACCACTACCATGACACCGGACCGGAACGCGGTCGGCTGCGCGCCATCACGCGCCTGTCGCTATTGGGACTGCGTCAGGAGACGCTGGTTGGCGAGATCGATGCCGATGCGCGGGACGGGCTCAGCGGTCACGTGCTGCACGATGGCACCCGAGTGAGCGACACCTGGAGTGCCGACGGCCGCCTGGCCACTCGAACCCACGGGGACGGGGTGCCGATCCGCTACCGCTTCGATGACGATGCGCGACTGATCGCCATCGATGCCGAGGCCAGCCTGCGACGCTTTCGCTACGACGGTCGGTCGCTCATCGGCGAGCGGCGTGCCCCGACCACCGTCGCCGGGCGGCCTGCCACCGGGCACAACCCTTTCGACACCGGCGCACGACGCCATGTCATCGACAGCGCACCGACTGGCGCCGGGCTGACCTACGCGCGTGACACGCACGGGCACATCGTCGCCGTGCACCGTGACGGCAAGCCCGTCGCCCGCTACCGCTACAACGCCTTCGGCGAGCGCATCGCCAAGGTGGTCTATCGCGGTACCACCCGACCCACGGTCACCTACCACCTGCACGATGGCGATGCGCTGAGCGCCGAAGCGGACGACACCGGCGCAATCACGCGCCAGTACCTGTACCTCGACGAGCACCGTCCGGTGGCGATGCTGCTGCGCGACGCGGTGCACACGATACGTACCGACCACCTCGGCACCCCCCATCGCATGAGCGACGAGCGCGGGCGGACCGTCTGGTCGGCACGCTACGCAGCTTTCGGCGCCGCCGTCGAAGACATCGTCGTCGTCGCGCTCGATCTACGCCTACCCGGTCAGCAGATCGATCGAGAGACGGGCCTGCACTACAACCGACACCGGTATTACGACCCGGGCAGCGGACGCTACCTATCCCCCGACCCGCTTCGCCTGATCGGCGGAGACGACCTGTACGCCTATGCCGAGCGCTCGCCGCTGACGCGCATCGATCCGCTGGGGCTGTCGCCACTGGAGATCACCGGTGACGGTGTCCCGATCCTGGAGGCGATTGAAGACGCCCGGCAGCGCGGCAATCTCACCGAACAGGAGGCGGAGCTTGCGCGCGAGGGCTGGCGCCTGGTCCCCAAGCCGAGCGCGGACTCGGACTTCGTCAGAAAGCTCGAACACGTGCTGCGCGCCGCTGCGGACAGCCTCGGCAGCGACCCTCGCTATGCAAACGGCGCGCTGACCGACTTCGTCAACCTGCTGGCCGACGATGCCGCCACCGTGGCGGGCGTGGCGGTGTTCTTCGGGGCGATGGCGGTGATCACCCCCGGCGCCGTGCCGGCCGCGCTGGCGCTCGCGACGGTGACCAACGGCGCCCAGTTCGCCGCCTTCGGATACGGCTTCTTCGAGCTGCTCGCCGGTGTGGCCGGTACCGATCTGTGCGACGTCGGTGCGCTCGATGCCCTTGGTGAGGACATGGCCGCCCACCTCTACGACGCAGGACTCGACACCGCCGAGACCGTGCTGCTGGGCGCCGTCGGTGGCATCACCAAGCTGTCGCGAATCTTCGCGCTGCCACCGCGCCGGCCCGCGGGCAGCACCAAGGACGAGCTGATCGACGACACGGCTCAAGCACTGCTCGACAACGCCGCTCGCAACGAGGCCGGTATCAAGTCCGGCGGATTCGGCGTGCCGGAGGATCTGCCGCCCGTGCACCGGCTGAGCGATCTGCACTGGATCGACAACGGTCGACAACGGCACGTGCTACTCGGGCACGTGACGAAGCCGAACAGTGCGAACCCGCAGCCCGGCGGTGGGCATTGGCTGGGTTCACCGAACGTCTCGATCGTCTTCGGAACCGGAAGGGATCTGGGCAACGGCGTAACCTCGGCACGGATCCGGATCAGGGATCCGCAGACGGGCGAGTGGCACCTTAAGCCTGATCGCGAACCTCACACATTTTTCCCGGCAAACTGGACGTCGCAGAGGGTGATGGAGGAGGCGGAGATAGCGCTAGGCAACTCAATAGCCGTCGACGGTTCGAAAAACATACGGCAAGGACGATCACCATCGGGCGTTATAATCGAGTTTTTTATCAACTCGAACGGACGTCTACTCACTTTTTATCCAGCGAAGACTCAGTGAAAAGTATTTTCTACAGCGGCACCGTGCACTGGATTGAAAGAAATCAATTACCGCCGATGGCTGTTCCGACGGGCGAGGACCGCTTTCGCCTGTTGATAGCGTTCTTGAGGGACTACGTTTCTGATTCAGACATGTCGGAGCTGAAGCACGCCATTCAACAGCACACACAGCACCCCGGCTCCGACCCCGTGCTTGGCTACAACTACACGCATGTATATTTCTATCATCGACACGAAATCTCTGGTCTTCACGACGTAGCGGAGCTGGTTTTTAATTGGAGCCGGGAAATGTTTTTTCTGATGGATATCGCTGAATTTGCCTCCGTCACCCGCACGCTAAACGCGGCGTACCCGAGTTCGAAGCCCATACCGATCAGCGTTACTTTGTACGACGCTCCGGATTTCATGCGCCGCCCTGGCAGCTTTTTCGACGTGGACGATGATGAATGAAAAAGTGACGAGCGGTTTCGATCATGGAGCCTATCTCCGAATCCGAAGCCGAAGCCGCGGTGACAGCGCTTCGAACGATGGAGAAGTCGGGCAATGCGATTCAGCTGACCTGCAGCCTGTACGTCGTTTCCGACCATTGCCGCCGGGCAGGCACGTTGTTCGACACCGAAGACGATTGAGGACAGACCACGACTTCTCGAACAAGCACACTGATGAAACAGCATTCGTTAACGGGAACCGTCCACTGGCAACACCACGGAAACAACCTGTGGATGATCGTCGGCACGGGCGGTGGGCGGTTCGCCTCCATCATCGCCTTCGTGGGCGACTTCGTATCGGACAGGGCCATCCAGGAGATGGACGATGCACTCGAGCTCCTCGATCGCGGCGCGCCGAACGCGGTGCTTGGCTACAACTATACCGTCGTGCATCTGGACCGCATTCATGAGCTGTCGGGCCTGAACGATGTTGCCGAGCTCTACTTCAACTACAGCCGCGAGATGTTCTTCATCCTGGACATCGCCGAGTTCGTGTCGATCACCCGGCAGTTGAACGCCGTCTATCGCACCGACCAACCGGTTCCCATCGACATCACGCTGTACGACGCCCCGGACACCTACCGACGTCCAGGTACCCTCTACGACCTGGAGGATGAAGACGGCTGAGCGGCCTATTCTGCAGGCAGCGTCTGCACGGGCCACCGCTGCGCCCGATACCGCAAGCCGGATCGTCGCAGCTAGCGAGCAGGCTCATCCCCCACCAGCACCCCGAATCGCCCCATCCGGCGAATCGCCAGGTGATACAGCGCCAGGCTGAGCGCGAACGTTCCTAGCACGGTCACCATGAACTTTACCGCCACGCTCCAGTCCAGCGGCACCACGAGGTACACCACTCCCAACGCGATGGTCTGGTGGACCATGTACAGCGGGTACACCGCGCGGTTCAGGTAGCGTTTGGCACCGCTGTCCACATTCAGGAAACGCGCCGCCAGCGCGCTGAGCGACAGGATGGCGAACCAGGCGATCGGCACCGTCAGGGCGTTGCGGCACTCGATGGTCGCACCGCCCACGTTCAACCAAACATCGTCGGAGCCCGGCAGCAGCACGATCATCAGTGACAGGCCGATCCACAGCGTCAGGGCTTGCGGCAGGATGCGGCGGGCGGCGCGGGTGAACGCATCGATGTGCGGGGCGATCAGGAAGCCGATCAGGAACCAGCTGGCGGTCACCGCGCCACCCCCAATCACCGATCAGCCCGTTGCTGCGACCCGGCCAGACGCGGTTCAGGGTGTTCTCCATGATCAGCGGCAGCAGGAATACCCACCACCGCCCAGGTCCGTCGATCAAGCGCTGCGCCCAGGAGGGAGAACATCAATTCGGCGAGGACGATCGCCCTCGGGGGGTGCAGATCGATTTCGTCTTCAACTCGAACGGGCGCTTGCTGACGTTCTATCCGTCGGAGGTTCAATAGACCTCTTGCAAAAGCCCCGGCCGACCGCATCTCGACCGCATGGAATACGAGCAGCTGAGAGCGCGTGACGACGCCGCCTTCCGCCGCTTCTGCGGCGTGCCCAAGCCGACCTTCCAGGCGATGCTGGAGGTCCTCGAACAGGCCGAAGCCGGCAAGAAGGTTGGCCGCCCGAACAAGCTCTCGCTGCCCGACCAGCTGCTGCTGGCGCTCTCGTACT
>Ga0209303_1000523_pt1 | contig 29548 bp, 26 predicted proteins | sample SidtaG_3_FD_187449 | JGI IMG/M metagenome (GOLD analysis project Ga0209303, IMG submission 187449) | Marine algal microbial communities from Sidmouth, United Kingdom - Sidmouth_Asex1 metaG (SPAdes) (version 2) | ecosystem: Host-associated > Algae > Red algae > Unclassified | place: Sidmouth... | reverse complement strand
GCAAGCGTCGATTTATTCTTGGGTCGGTTAAAACACCGAAAGCTTTACTGATAGTTGTTTCTGTCATAATATTTTAGGCAAAGACCATTATATGCCACGATCGTAATGATCGGTCAATGGATCTGTTTTGAATGTTTAAATTATAAACTATATGGTGAAATTAAATCCGTTTACCCTGACTTTCAAGTTTTTATTTAATGGGAAAGCACAAAAAAATGTTACTGTAGAAGTGATTGCTGATGGCGCGCGTTATAGAAATGACCCGCAAGCACTTAAACTCACATCGAATGAAAAAGGCGAGATCAAGTTCACTCCAACCTCAGCCGGTCGATACTTGCTCATTGCTGAACATCAAGAAAACACGCCCAAATCAGCTTTAGCTGATATACAAGTGGGTACTGTATTCTTAACGTTTGAAGCGCAACTAAACCAATTTAAATTGCTAGGCTGAACTAGGGTACATTAATTTAAGGAGCCGTTTCAAGGAACGTATACGGTTCCTTGAGGGGCGTTCAAGATTTTTATTACCACGTTGTAGGCTTTGTCTCCAATGTTTGCTGCGTAACTTTTGAAGATAAAATGTCTTTTATCACTTGCGCTAGATCATCGGCAACACTAACGCTACTCCCACTACTGATTTACTTATGCTGCACGATACCTTGTTGCGCAACAAGGTATCGTGCTGTAAAAAACACCTGAAAGATCAGCAGCTCCTAATTACTATTTAACAAATTAAAAATCTTTTTAGCAATGTCGGTGTTGTCTTGGTAACCGTAAAATTTTTCTTTATTATTACCCATAGCAAAAACAGGGACGTCAACTGCGGTGTGCCCCGATGATGTCCAACCTGTATTAGTTCGCTCATCAATTATTTTTTTAACTGTTGTATATAATGCTTTATTAACACTAATTTTTTTAGCTTTATGTTTATCAGTAATGGCGGTAATTTCTATATCTCTGAGGGTATTATCTTTTACCGTAATAAGTTCGCTTAACTCAAGTTCAGTTAATGTAAAGTTAAAGAGCTGATTAGCACTATCATAAGTGATTTTATCAGCTTCAAGTTTTTTAGTGATCGCAGCAGGTGATTGAGTCATAGTTCTCAATACTTCTGGTTTCCATTCGTAAACACCACTAGCACCTAAAGTTACACCACCAGTACTATGATCAGCAGTTACAATAACAAGCGTATTGGGGTGTTTTATAACGTAAGCTTCAAGATATTCGAGTGTTTTGGCTAAGTCGTCCATCTCACCCATTGCTGCAGCAATATCGTTAGCGTGTCCACCCCAGTCAATTTGGCTTGCTTCTACTAATAAAAAATAACCATTTTTATGTTCTAAGCGCTTAGTTGCAGCTTTTGTCATGGCGCTTAGGCGATGCTTATTTGAATCATCTAATGCCCAAGGTAATCCCTTGTTATCAAATAGTCCCAAAAGTGGTTGATCAGAAGCTGCTGTTTCAAGTGATTGATAGTTGTTTACGTAAGTAAAGCCTTTATCTTTAAATTCGTTAACAAGGTTACGATCATCTCTTATAAAATACTGCCAACCACCGCCAAGATATACATCTGCTTTAGTACCTTCATCTATGTAGCTATCGGCAATAGCATTATAATTATTTCTACTTTCGTTATGAGTTAAATAAGATGCTGGGGTTGCATGGTTTATTTGAGAAGTAACTACAATGCCAGTTTTCATACCTAACGATTTAGCGTGTTCTAATACTGTTTCAACTGAGTTTTTATCCATATCAACACCTATTGCGCCATTATAAGTTTTAATAGCACTTGATAATGCCGTTGCGCTGGCGGCTGAGTCAGTGACGTAATCGTGATTAGTATCAGGATAAGTACTACTCATACCAACTAAATGTCGGTCAAATACCGTATTTTCTACTTTTGGTGTATTAGGATCATCCATTAAATATCGATAGGCAGTAGTATAAGTAGGACCCATACCATCACCTATAACCATAATAATATTTTTAGGTGTACTGGGTGTTATATTACTAATTGTTTCAATAGCTTTATTTGAATCATTACCGCACGATAGCGTTAAACTGGCTATTGCCAGTACTGAAAATAAGTTTTTCATAAAATAGTGTCCTACTAATGTGAGTATTACAGGCTGATATCAACCCATACCAAACGATGGTCTGAAGATGCTGCTCTGTTTTTTACAAGCCTAAACTCACCATCTTCTGCTAACGGCCAAAAAACGCCTGAATTTAAAACGCTAATGTGATTTTTAGAGGGCAAAACATAATCAGCTCGCATACCCCAATGTGCAGTATGATTTTTACTGTATGGATTGTTTGTGTTGTTAGCTTTTCCGCCCTTGCTAGAGGGTTGAATGTCTTGAATATTAGGGTGAGCAAGTAAATCTGTTATGCCTTCTTTAATGGCATCACCGTCGACACTTGACGCATTTTGATCTCCCATAATTACAAATGCGCTGTTTGGTGTTATGCCACCTTTTCTACCGTTATCGTCGTATAAGTATTCAGCTTTATTCGGAGTTATGTAGTCATTCCATAATCTGATCTCATCATGATTACGTTTGCCATTTCTATCTTCAGAACCGTCAAATACCGGTGGAGTGGGGTGGCTTGCTAAAACATGTAGTATTTTATTGTTAACTTTTACAGGAATATCCCAGTGAGATTTAGATGATAGTCTAAAGTTTTCCCAAGCTTCATCACTGTACCAAGATTTTTGTGTTTCGGGGTTTATTGGTTTTAAAGCATTGGGCATGTCTTTCCATTTAAAGTATTGGAAAGTTCTAATATCTTTCTCAATAATCGGATACTTTGATAACAATACCATACCAAAATGGCCGGGGAAGTAACCAAAGCCAAAGGTATCACCAGGAGAATTATTTTTTATTTCATCGTTATTTAAATCAAAGGGTGTGGGCACTCCGGTATTTACAGAGCCTTGGTATAGGTACGGAAAGTCAATTGGTTTTTGACCTTGTTGACTCTTTTGTAAGTACTCAGATATAAATAATTTTATCGCGTGGTGTGAATCGTTTTCGCGATCAAATTCATTTAATAAAATAATATCGGGTTGAACACGTTGAATTATTTCTGCAATATTTTTAATTTGTTGGTTATTATTTGCTAATTGAATACTTAGCTCGTTGCCTTTAATGGTAGGGGCCTTATCTTTTTGGTATGGATGGTAATTTAACGCCTCCATACTTACGTTAAATGTTGCAATACGAAGTTTATTTTGTTCTGTAGCATTAGCGACAATTTCTTTAGCCATAGTCAAACCACTTATAAATAAAGAGATAAAAGTTAATAATAAAAAAAATGTTTTCAATGATTTTCCTTGAATAATTTATGTCAATAAGTTAATACGTTTATTAAAATAGCTACTTAAGACCGCATCCTCGAAGAATAATATCAGTTAAAAAAGCGGTAACTTTTTTACAATCTTCGTCTTCAAAATCAGCCTGATTCATAACCGTTAGTATTTGATTATCAAAATCAGCGTAATGTTGAGTTGAAGACCAAATAAGAAAGATTAAGTGCACAGGATCAACATCTTTCATTTCGCCGTTATCGATCCATTGTTGAAATAAAACCGCTTTTTCTCTTACCCATTTACGTAAATAGGTACGCGTAAAATCTTTAAGGTGTTGTGCGCCTTGTATAATTTCTATGGCGTAAATTTTAGAGGCCGCAGGCTCTTTAAATGATAACTGAACTTTAGATGCGATAAATTTTTCAATCGCCACCGCAGGGCCATGGTCAGGGTCAATATCACCAATTGCTTCGTCCCACATGGCTAAGGTACGTTCTAGTACCGCATGGTAAATATTATCTTTATTTTTAAAGTAGTAAAGTACATTAGCTTTAGGTAACTCTGCTCGGTCAGCAATGGCTTGAACAGTTGCACCTTTAAAGCCTTGAATAACAAATTCTTCTTGAGCTGCGGCAAGTATTTTATCTTGGCTTTTTTCTCTAATACTGCCTTGTTTACTTGTTTTTATTGTTTGTTCATAGAGGACAATATTTGGTTGAATATTACTTTGTTTAGTTAATTTTTTATCATTCATGTATTTAAATCTCCAGCAATCACCAAAATCAATCCATTAAAATTACGCACACAATAAAAGGGGAATATTGCGCTATGAATTTCTGACTATTTGGTTTGATTGTTAAAACTACTTATTATTATCTTTACTATTTTAGAACAAATTAATGACAGAATTATTAATTTGTCCTATGACCCCGTTAAGGGTCTATAAGAGCATTAGTCAGCTATATAACCAAACATAATAGCCAACTAAATAAATTAATAAATAATAGTAAGTTATTAACGCCTAAATATCCTATTTAATTTTTTGTTATGTTAAGCGTTACAAATTTTTCTATTTCATTAGTATATTTTAGTGAAAAACAGCTAGTTGACCATTTGGTTTAAAAATAGGGTTGTTAATAATTTTGTATATTTTTTTGTTTTTAAAAAATATTTTTAATATCTTTAACGAATTTTAAAATTACAAAATTAAAACCAAATAAAATATTATTTGCATTTAATTCAGTTGCTTAACTTTAATTGTTTAGTTGTTAATAAAATTTAAGCTAATGAATTATCGCAATTTTACAATGGCACATAAAAAGATGTAATGAAAGTGTAACGAAACTTTGCTTTAATCTCACATGAAAATAATAAATATAAAAATAAATACTTAACTAATTGCACAACATTTATAAACATAATTTAATTTAAGCACTGTAATTTTAATAAAATAAATTTTTAAACTTATACTAAGGATCACTTGATGAAAACTCATCGTATCTCAAAATTAACTGGCGCAGTTGTATTAGCACTTGGTTTAACAACATCGGCTATGGCTGATGATACTTCTTCTGCAATTAGAGGGAGTATTTTAAGCCCTGTAGGTGAAGTATCAGCGAATGCTAAAGTTGAAATTACACATGTTCCGTCAGGAACTAAAACTGTAACCTCTACAAATAGCTCTGGTTCATTTTCAAGCAAAGGTTTACGTGTTGGTGGTCCATATACAGTTGTTGTTACCGGTGCCAATGGTGTTAGTACGCAAAAAAACATTTATTTAAGTTTGGGTAAAACATTCAAATTAAATACACAGCTTGAATCTCAGCAAAGCACCGAAACTATTACGGTTATGGGTAGCCAAGTCTTTGCGGGTAATACTGGTGGTAATAGTTACTTCAGTGCATCAGACATAACGAATGCACCAAGCTTTGATAGAGACATAAAAGATATTGTTCGTAATAATCCGTTAGCTGTACTTTCTTCTAAAGACGGTGAATTAAGTGTTGCAGGTACAAACCCACGCTTCAATAGTATTACGGTTGATGGTATTGCCCAAAATGATGATTTTGGTTTGAATGCTAATGGTTACCCAACAACACGTTCTCCTATTTCGTTAGGTGCAATTGATCAGGTTACTATTGATACTTCTCCATTTAATGCAAAAGATAGTGGATTCCAAGGCGCTAAAATTAACGCTGTAACCAAGTCAGGAACAAATGACTTATCAGGTTCTTTCTTCTATGAAACACAGAACGATGGTATGGCGGGTACACCAAATAATAATGGTAAAGAAGCGCCATTAGAATTTGATGAAACAACATTTGGCGCAACATTAGGTGGCGCTATTATAGAAGATGAGTTGTTCTTTTTTGCGTCATATGAATTTTATGATGCATCTTCTACTGTTGAATGGGGACCAAATGATGCAAATGTTCCTAACCCAGCAGATGCAAGCCTTGCTGATGTTGCTGAAGTTCAACGCATAGCTAGAGAAGTTTATGGCGTTGAAGCAGGTGATTGGGATTTATCTCCTAAAGTAGAAGATGAAAAAATTCTGATTAAACTTGATTGGAATATTAACGACGATCATCGTGCTGCATTTACTTACCAATACTCAGAGGGTAACAGTACTCGTAACCAAACAAGTTATGGTGGTGAATTAAGACTTTCTTCATTTTGGTATAACCGCACAGAAGAACTTAATAACTACGCATTTAAATTATATTCTAATTGGAATGATGATTTATCCACTCAATTTAGTTTAACGTATACAGATAACCCTACAACTCAAGCTTCTTTAAGTGATTACTCTGATACAGTAATAAAAACTGATTCAGGTCGTATCGCGATTGGTTCTGATCATTCTCGTCATTCTAACGATTTACATAAGAAAACGTTTATCATGGCATTTGATGCCGATTATTTAATCGGCGATCACAGTATTAGTGTTGGTTACCAATTCAAGCGTTTAGATATTTTTAATCTTTTCTTACAAAATACTAAAGGTGATTATGTTTTCGGTAGCCTTTCTGATTTCGAAAATCAAATTGCAGAACGTATTATTTATAAGAATGCAACAAGCTTGAATGATGCTGATGCCGCAGCACAATTTGTAAGAGATGAACATGCACTCTATATACATGATGAATGGCTTTTCTCTGAAGAATTATCGTTTGATTTTGGTCTTCGATATGAAAGACTCTCTTCAAGTGATAAGCCTAAATACAACTCTCAAATGTTTGACCGTACGGGATATGACAATTCTGAAAACTCAGATGGTTTAGATATTCTTTTACCTCGTTTTGGTTTCAACTGGGATGCGTCAGAAGAACTTGTTGTTCGTGGTGGTTTAGGTCGCTTTGCTGGTGGTCAACCTACCGTTTGGATTTCTAATGCTTATTCAAATCCTGGGGTTGGTATTGGTGATGTGTTCTTAAATGGAACATTTAACAATATTGATATTAAAGGCCCTCGTCAAGAAGATATGGATACGGTAGCAAACTCTACTAAATTTTCTGGAACTAACTTCACAGATCCTAACTTTGAAATACCATCTGATTGGCGTTTACAGTTAGCTGCTGATTATAATTTTGATATTCCTGTTTTAGGCGATAACTTCTTATTTACTGCTGAGTACTTGTATAAAAAAGCTGAAAATACTGCATATTGGAAAGATGTTACATTATTTGGTACTGAAGATGGTGTTACAGCTGATGGTGGTCGTACAATTTATAACGACCCAACTGGAAGCACTTCAGATATCATGCTTACTAATGCAGATGTTGACGGGCGCTCTAAAATATTCAGTTTTGTTTTAAACAAAAGCTGGGAAAGTGGCGTGACTATGACGGCATCTTATACTAATCAAGATGTTACAGACTCACATACTAGTGGTTCTGCAACAGCCGGTAGTAGTTATGGCTATAATACAACGATTAACCGTAACGATGCTGTTGTAGGTCGTTCAACGTTTGAAACAGAACATCGTTTAGTGTTAAACCTTGGTTACGCAACAGAGCTTTTTGATGGTTATAATACTAACATTAATATGTTCTTTGAACGTCGCTCTGGTAAGCCAGTTACTTTCTATGCTGATGGTAATAAAAGCGGTTCATTAAGTGACCCATACGGTTTATTAAGTCCAGGTACAACTAGAGATTCTTTCTTACCATATATTCCAACAGAGAATGATTCAAACGTAACGTTTACTTCAGCTGAAGATGAAGCTGATTTTTATGCCTCTATTAACAACCTTGGTTTAAATAAATACGCTGGCGGGTATGCGCCTAAAGGTGTTTACACTACTCCATGGGTTACTACGTTAGATTTGAGTGTAAGACAAGAAATACCAGGATTTATGGATGGTCATAAAGGTCTTTTCTATTTTACAGTTGATAACTTCTTGAACTTAATTGATAGCAGTAAAGGTAAAGTTTACGGCAACGATTTTGGAACAGCTGAATTAGTTGAATTTACGATTGACCCAGATACTCGTAAATATGAATACAATAATCCTGCTTCGATTAACGATAAGTTCTACACAGAAGATTCAACGTGGAGAATTAAAGTGGGTGTAAGCTACGAGTTTTAATTAAACCGCAAATCACTACACCTAAAAGCACTGAATAATTTATTTATTCAGTGCTTTTTTTTACGTACGTTTGAGGTTTTAAGCTTCATTAACAATAATTTCAAATAAGGGCTGGTACTTATTTATAATTTAATTATAATAAGTTGACTATTTGGTCAGCTTTTTGGGTTTAATCAATGTCTATAGAAAATATTTTATTGAACAAGCAAGTCGAAGCTGCTCGTGAAGCGTACTCAAATGCGTATGCACCTTATAGCAATTTCAGAGTTGGTGCGGCGGCGTTAACTGAGTTAGGTTATATTATTAGTGGTTGCAATGTAGAAAATGCATCTTACGGTTTAACGGTATGTGCTGAGCGTAATTGTATTGCACAAGCCGTTCTAAATGGCGAAACGCGTATTCAGTCAATTGTTGTGTATACAGAGCAAGAAAAACTTACACCACCTTGTGGTGCGTGTAGGCAAGTTATTGCTGAATTTTTAGCACAGGACGCTGAGGTTATGTCGATTAATCACTTAGGTGATTATCAGTTGTGGAGTGTTGCTGAGTTATTGCCAGATGCTTTTTCACCTAAAAGTTTATTAGACCTTTAATTTAATAATTAGAAAAAGATTAAGGAACATCTATGTTACTACCACAAGAAATTATAAGAACAAAACGCGACGGTTTAGCCTTATCTGAAGATAAAATTCAAGGCTTTGTTGATGGTTTAGTCAATGGAAGTTTCAACGATGCACAAGTTGGTTCAATGGCGATGGCAATATTTCAACAAGGAATGGAAATTGAAGAAATTGTTGCTTTTACCAAAGCAATGATGAACTCTGGCGGTGTATTATCGTGGCCCGAACTTGATGGACCCATTGTAGATAAACACTCCACGGGTGGAGTAGGAGATAAGGTTAGTTTTATGTTGGCTGCAATTGTTGCTGCTTGCGGTGCTTATGTTCCTATGATTTCTGGTCGAGGGTTAGGGCACACGGGTGGCACGTCTGACAAACTAGAAAGTATAGCCGGCTTTAATGTTCAGCCAAGTATTAGCGAATTTAAGCGAATTGTTAAAGATTTAGGTGTTGCTATTATTTCTCAAACTGACAATTTAGCTCCAGCAGATAAAAGACTCTATGGCATTAGAGACGTTACCGCTACGGTCGAGTCTATACCGCTAATAACTGCATCAATATTATCTAAAAAACTTTCAGCTGGTTTAGGCAGCTTAGTGATGGATGTTAAAATGGGTAATGGCGCCATGATGTCTGACATGACCCAAGCAACGCAATTAGCACAAAGTATAGTCAATGTGGCTAACGGCGCAGGAGTACCAACTCAAGCCATTATTACCGATATGAATCAAGTGCTAGGTGCTTGTGCAGGTAATGCCCTAGAAATGTATGAAACCGCTAAATATCTAACGGGCAAACAAAGAGAGCCCAGGTTACACAAAGTTGTAACTGCATTGGCCATTTCGATGTTAATTAGCTCAAAAATTGCCAGCACCGAAGAAGAGGCAAAAAACAAAATTAATCAAGTGTTATCAAATGGCAAGGCCGCAGAGGTGTTTTCTAAAATGGTTGCTGCATTAGGTGGTCCAAGTGACTTTTTGGAAAATCCATGGAGATCAATGAACAAAGCCAAGATTATACAAGACGTTATTGCTACAAATTCAGGTTACATTAGCGCGATGCAAACCCGTGATATCGGTTTAGCTATTGTCGCTATGAAAGGTGGAAGAACAGCTAATGGGCAGTTAATTGATCACAGTGTTGGTTTTGATAGAGTTTTACCTATAGGGACGCGAGTAAATAAGGGCGACATAGTTGCTAGAACTCACGCTAATGATAATCATCAAGCAATGAGTGCGAGTGAAGAATATTTACGAGCTTTATCAATTACTGATACTAAGGAAGAAGACCTACCAGTTATTTATAATGTTATTAATTAACCTGAACTCTGGATAAGCGATTATGCCTAATATTGTTATTTAACCGTCTAACATCGTTGTTTTTATTACTAATAGCCCGCTATTAGTTAAGAAAAACGCCTTGTTATACAGATAAATTTCAACATTATGAACGTAACAAATCATTTAAATGAACAACCCCGCGCCAAGGCTCAAATTCGCTACGCGAAGAGGGGTATCTTGATTACCCGTAGGTCAAAAACCTTTACGCCGCAAGCGGCGGGGAATTAGACCCGTAGAGATTAAACCGTACTGTTTCATTCACAAAATCAAGTAAATTAGTATATTACAAAACCCATTATCCAGAGTTCAGGTTAATTAACCTAAATTCTGGATAATGAATTTTAAGTTAATATTAGCTTCTATAAAATCATAAACAAATTTGGAGTCAATTCAACCAAAATAAATAGATGTTTGAGGGTCTGGTGTAAACTTGAGAGGAGCGTCAATCAAAACTTTATTAATAATAAGTCAGAAAAATATTAATGAGTTTTCACATTACGCCGATACAAAGTTTACTATTATTGATAAGAGCTTATTCATTGATCACTCATACTGCAAATAACGACATTTTAGTAAATGAGCTTCAATTAGGTGAAACGCTTAATAAGTGCGTACATAAAAAAGAACGTTCTCAATTTTCTTTATTACTTGCAATGCTCAATGATGATGTACAAGCCCATGCGCAATTTTCATTGCCTAAAACTGAAGATCAAAAAAATAAAAAAGAGGGAAGTAGTCTTCGCGATTTATTTAAATTACCTCAAGAGCAGTCATTATCAATTAATAATTTTGAGCAAATAAAAGCCTACAATCAAGCCAGTTTACTTAAAAAAGAGAGTTTAACTGAATTATCTTTATTGAATGCGTTAAAACCTACGCCATTAGCTTTTAGAAATAATAATAAATTTATATCCAAGAATATCCTAGACAATACAAGCTTACACTGTCAGAAAAAATATAAATTAGAAAATAGTGCAAACTCTGCTAAAGAGGTAAGATTGAATTTTCAAGCTCAAGAATGGTTAAATACAGTTAAAGAGAGTATTCATCGGTTTCCCAATGAAGTAAATCAATAAACCAAACCAATTGTTAGAGATTAATACCGCAACACTTCTTATATTTTTTATCACTTAAACAAATACATTTGTCATTTCTATTCGGTATTGAAATTTCATCAATACTTAGTTTAATTGCATCTACGTATTTCCAAGATTGATCTTCTTGAATGAAAGAGGATTTTTCAAACATTTTATAAAAGCTATTACCATTAATATAAATAGCTTCAAATTCAACGGTTGATTTTGTTTAAACTTAAATTCACTTGATTTTATAATGCGTAAATTCAACCACTTAGTTTGATCAGCTGACGATGCAATATCATTAAGAGATAGGTTTTTTTTTGAAGAACTACAATTAGTATTAAATACATAATGATAACATTGTAAAGTGTAAGCACTAAATCTAGAGCGCATCAGTTGTTCGGGAGATTTGGCATTACAATTAACAATTATTGGTTCGCAGCACTGTTTATATTCTATTTTACTACCACAAGGACAAAGCATCATTTTATTTTAAAATTAGAATATGAGATCATCATTTTAGCGTTTGTTTGGGGTATTTTATACCTTAAGCTATACACGGTATAAACGCTCGTTTATTAATTTTTATTATTAATGATAATACAAACGGTATTACCTTTTTTAGCACCTAAATATAATTGTGTTAATTCTTGCTCGGTAAATTTTACATCATTGAGTATAACCGCAGAGCAATTGCCTTTTCGAAGTGCTGCTTCAATGTTTTTTACTTTTATTAATCCCTTGTTAGCATTAACTCTTAGTATTTTTGAAAAAGTCTTTTTAGGGGCTTTTTCAATATTTACTAAAGCATTATTTTCAGGGTTTATCATTAATACCCATTTGTTTTTATTATTATTTTCTTGATAAATAGTTGAGTATTGTTTTGTCAATTCTTCATCGTTTTTTATGTTTTTAATCGCTAACCATTGTTTTGCATCATTAACAGCCTCTAAGTTTATAGTATTTAAGTTATTGATAATGTTGTTTTTTATTGCAAGCATGTTTGAACTCTCCGTATACTGTTTTTATATACAGTACTTGGTTTATGAAGGTAAATCAAGCTTTATACTGTTTTTAATTTATTGATATTCTTTTAATGCAAAAGTTATTTTTATTAAGTAAAAGTAGTTGATGGGTGTATTTTAGAGTTGTTATTAAAGTGATGGTTTTTTAATTAAATTATACATTTAGATATTTACCTACGTACGAAATATGGTAATAGTTCAGCATAGTAATAAATTTTAGTTACTATAAAATTAGTTGTTTATTTAAATCTTGAGTTTAAGCAACAGAGAGTTATTTATGGAAAATGAAATTAATTTGATATTAACTGTAGTTATATCATCCTTATTAGCTGGTTTAGCTATGCCTATAGGCGCAGCTATAGCAAGCGCTGGAATAAGTTGGATTAATGAACCAGTTAAACATGGTGTAATGGCATTTGGTGGTGGAGCTTTATTATCTGCGGTTACATTAGTTCTTGTTCCTGAAGGTATTGCACATACAGCACCATTAATTGCCTGTACATGTTTTATTGTTGGTGGTTTAAGTTTTATGTGCTTAGATATATTTTTAAAAAAAATGAAAACACCTGCAAGTCAGCTTGCTGCAATGCTCACTGACTTCATTCCTGAATCAATTGCGCTTGGGGCCGCCTTTGCGACAGACAATAATAATGCATTTTTACTTGCCGGTATTATTGCTTTACAAAACTTACCAGAAGGTTTTAGTGCATATAGTGAATTAAATGAATCTTCATTTTTTAATAGAAAAAAAATTCTAATTATTTTTACACTCATGGCATTTTTAGGACCTATTGCGGGCATATCTGGTCAATTATGGTTATCAAATAACTCATCTGTTATCGCTATGATAATGCTTTTTGCTTCGGGAGGGATTTTATATTCAATCTTTCAGGACTTAGCGCCAAAAATTAGATTAGAAGATCATTGGGTTCCACCAATGGGGGCTGTATTTGGGTTTGTTGTAGGGATGTATGGGTTAATGATAACTACTTCTTTGTAATTCTATAAATGTAACGTTCCTCTGTCGTTATTTAACCATGGGTTATAGAGTAATCATTTTATCTATTATGTTAAATTTTTATGTGAGAATTAAAAATCATTCAAACACAGATTTGACTTCCTAAACGAGCATCTTGATGAGTAATGAGTACATACTAGGTAAATGATTGAGAAGATCTTTAGCATAAGGCGATATAATTAACTTCAATACTGGATAAGAAATATTTCACAAGAATGCTATTTTAAATGCTCTCGACGTTACTTTTATTATCAATAACCCGTTATTGATAATAAAATTTGAGTATATAAAAGTGCTTTTATAACAATAAAGTATCATCTTTGTGACGTGTACTGAAATATTATTTAAATTTTATTGGCTTAAAATTCATTATTTATTAATCAGTAATCAGGTTAGTTAAAACAATTGTTGATATCTATATTAACAGCCATTGTTTATGATGAGGCTATAACACGATGTTAATCTAACTATAGAGAAGCTCAGATTAAACATCAATTTATAAAATAAAATAAGGTGAAAAATGAATTTTCAAAAAATTAATATTCCAGTAAAAACTATAGTAATTGTAGTTTTAGGTTTTATTTTACTTTTGGGATCTATATATACCGTTAATGAAGGGCATATAGGTATAGTAAAACGCTTTAGTGAAGCTAAAGAACAAGTAAACCCTGGGCTTCACTTTAAGGTGCCATTTATTGATAGTGTTGAGGAAATTGAAGTAAGAACACGTAAAAACGAAGAAAAAATGGCTTCAAGCACTAAAGAACAGATGCCAGTAACTATCAGTGTATCTGTTAACTGGACGGTAGATAAAACTGCCGCCTTAGAATTGTTTAGACAATACGGTGGACTTTCACAATTTGAAAACAGAATATTAGATCCAAGATTTAGATCAGCAACAAAAGATGTAATCCCTCGATTTGATGCTGAAAAGCTAATTCAAGACCGAGCTAGTGCTATTCAGGCGATTGAAGCTAATTTAATAGAAGAAATGAAAGATTTTCCTGTAACTGTTGATAATATTCAAATTGAAAATATTCAGCTACCTGTAAAATACTTAACGTCAATTGAAACTAAACAAACAGAAAAAAACTTAGCGGCGGCAGAAGAGCACAAACTAGCAAGACAAAATTTAGAAGCTCAACGCGATGTTAATACAGCAAAAGCTAAGGCAGATGGTATTAAGTTGGTTGCCATTGCTGAAGCTGAATCTATTCGTATTAAAGGTTTGGCCGAAGCCGAGGCTATTACTGCAAAAGCCAAAGCATTAGGTAATAATCCATTAATTGTTAAGCTAACAGAAGCTCAAAACTGGGACGGTAAGTTACCTGCTACTATGCTCGGTGGGCAAAACATGCCAATTTTAGATATGCGAGCAAAATAACCTACCATAAAATTTTGCTTAAAAAGGCGTTAACAGCGCCTTTTTTTGTAAGCGAATATACCCTTACCATTCAAGATGAATGTTTCAGAGTGCTTGAGCGATTTCAATTCAAGGCGCTGTGATGAAATAAAGGTTATTCCCTTGTAAATCTCAGTAACGACGAAGTGATATTGCTCAAGCCCTTCTTCGATGGGTTTAAAATGGCTTTATGCCGCGGTCAATAATCAAAACATAGAGTGACTATGTTTGAATTATTCTCCTTGGCTAAAGTCATTGTAATTCCCACTGAAATCGAGCACTTTGAATGGTAACAGGTATATATCAAATTAACTTAAATTGGGGGTGTTTAATGAGATTAAAACTCTTCCAACTCATCAATCACCAACCGTGCCGCTGCAATGGTGCAGTCGGTTTTTGCCATAAGTTGATTGATTGAAATATTTTTATGCTTTCTTGCTATGGTTAATAATTCTTGGTGAGTAAAGTTTTTTTTCTGTTCAATAATGTAATTAGCCACCCATTGCCAAGAACGCTCATTTGAAGAATGTATAAAAACAACAACTTGTTCAAGTTGTTCAAAGGTAGCGGATAAAACCCAATGGCGAGATCTCCCTTTGCGCTGAAAAGAACAGCCTATGGCTCTAATTTCAGCTTTTAGTGCGTAAGCTTTCAATACTCTCCTTAAAAATGAAGATAAGGTTATTTTAAATAGTTTTTGCACACTGAATCAGTTTATAGGTTGTAATAAAAATTGTTGAATAAAAAAAGCCAGCATAACGCTGGCTGGTAATCATAACTATATGTCTATAAATTATGTTACCACTTTTTCTTTGGTTGAAATAATAAATCTAAATCATCTTCTTCATCTTTCGCTTTTTTAGCGGCGTCTTTAGCGTTAGTTATTTTTAACGCCTCAGTAATTTCTTCTAATTTGACTTCAATTTCACTTCTTTTTATCTTGGTATATTCAGATTGATTAGGATGAGTGAGTAAAGTTTGTAAAGCTTTTTCGAAGTATTGACGAGCTGAGCCAAGCATTTCCTTTGAATAGGCTTTATTACCTCGATTAATAATACTTTCAACACCAATTTTTAATTGCATGGCGTCAAGACGGAGGTCTTGTTGGCTATAGGATTGAGCATCTAAAACCCCTTTAGAATGTTCTGCTTTTAGCATAACTCTTAATTTTTTTATCATTTGAAGTATAGCTACAAGTTGCTGTTCACTATCTGGCAAGATAAAGTTATCTTCGCCTACTTGGTTAGTCGCTGCGTTATTAGACATTTCAAGTGAGTTTTGTAATTCTTGTACTTTTTGTTTTACAGGTTTAGAGCCTGGAGATATTTGTAGTATTGATTTAGCTGCGTTAAAACTTCTTCTATTTAAAATTTCTACTAATTTGGGGTTTGGGGGAAGGTGACTCAAATTAACAATCAATTCTTCAGATTCGTCAATAATCGCTTTATATTTAGCTGACTGTGCTCTTTTTTCTTGTTCTTGTTTTGCTTTGTGTTGCTGAACAGCATTAATTACCACAACGCCAATCACCAATAAAACTATCAATCCGATGATGATAATAATCATATAATTTTACTCAATATTATTTAATTAGAAGTTATCTGAAAAAACTGATTTATTGATCAGTTTACAAAAATTATTTAGCGCTTCATAGCGTTAAATTTATTAACAGCTATTCCTAGCTAATGTTATGTAATGACTCATTTATATTAAGAATAGTACATTGTTGTTAAATTATTACTTTAAATTCAGCTTATATAAGTAAAAATTTAAAATGTTAGGCATTTAAAGTAGTGAGTAGTATTTGTAATGTGAAAATATGAGTTGTTTAATGGGATAAAATTAGCGGTTTGTGTTATGTACCCGTTACCATTCAAAATGCGTGTTTCAGAGCGTTTGAGCGATTTCAATTCAAGGCGCTGTGATGAAATAAGGGTTATTCCCTTGTAAATCTCAGCAACGACGAAGTGATGTTGCTCAAGCCCTTCTTCGATGGGTTTAAAATGGCTTTATGCCGGGGTCAATAATTCAAACATAGAGTAACTATGTTTGAATTATTCTCCTTGCTTAAAGTCATTTTAATTCCGACTGAAATCGAGCACTTTGAATGATAACGGGTGTATGAGTTAAAAATATCATGAATGTAACTTGACGCTTGAATGAGTAATTTTTTTCTTCAATATATCAAAAATAAAACTTTGTCTTTTTAAAACCCCTTAATTTGCATAAATATTAACTAATTTGACAATTAATATGGAATAAACTTTAAATTAAGTATATATTTTTGGAATAAGTAAAATATTAAGCTGCTTTTATGAAACTACAACAACTTCGATATATCGTTGAAGTCCAAAACAATAACTTAAACGTTTCTGCTACGGCTGAAAGTTTATTTACATCTCAACCTGGTATAAGTAAGCAAGTTCGAATGCTTGAAGACGAGTTGGGAATTCAAATTTTTGGTCGAAGTGGTAAGCATTTAACGCATGTTACGCCTGCCGGAAATGAAGTTATTAATATAGCAACCGAAATACTTTCTAAGGTTGAAGCAATTAAAGCGGTTGCCCGTGAGCATACCCAGCCAGATGAAGGAAAGTTGCGTATAGCAACTACTCATACACAAGCACGCTATGCGTTGCCAGAAGTTATTAAAGGCTTTATGAAGCGTTATGATAAAGTTTCATTGCATATGTATCAGGGGACTCCTGCTCAAATAAGTGAATCCTCCTCAAAAGGCGATACTGATTTTGCCATTGCTACAGAATCTCTCCATCTTTATAACGATTTGATTATGTTGCCTTGTTATCACTGGAACAGAAGTATTATTGTTAAGCCAGATCACCCACTAGCAAAAAAACGTGATATTACTATTCAAGATATTGCTAAATATTCATTGGTTACTTATGTATTTGGTTTTACTGGTCGATCAGAGCTTGATAAAGCCTTCACTAATGCAGGTTGTGAGCCAAAAATAGCCTTTACAGCAACAGATGCTGACGTAATAAAAACCTATGTGCGTATGGGCGTTGGTATTGGAGTTATTGCCTCAATGGCATTAGATCCTAACGTTGATGGTGATTTAGTTGCTATTGATGCAAGTCATTTATTTAAACGCAGTACCACTAAAATTGGATTTAGAAGAGGAACATTTTTGAGAGGCTATATGTTCGATTTTATTGAACGTTTTGCTCCACACCTAAATCGTGATTTAGTAACACGTGCTGTATTGTTAAAGAACAACAATGAGATTGATGAGTTGTTTTCTAATATAGAGCTACCAACCAAGTAGCTATTTAAAAATAATCATTACGAGTAAGGTATATAATTGATAAGTTCCGTAGTGTTAAATAACTACGGTTTTTGTTTGAATTTTATTCTATTTAAATTAGTTTAGTTTTATTTTAATTAATTAGCACTCGGTAATGTTCACTGCTAAACCACCACGAGAAGTTTCTTTATATTTGGTCTTCATGTCATTACCCGTTTCTAACATCGTTTTTATAACTTTATCTAACCTAACCTTTTGAGTGCCAGAACCACGTAACGCGAGCCGAGAAGCATTAATCGCCTTTACCGCGCCCATAGCGTTTCTTTCAATACAAGGTACTTGAACTAATCCGCCTACTGGATCGCAAGTTAACCCTAAGTTGTGCTCCATTCCAATTTCAGCGGCATTCTCTACTTGGCTTGGAGTTCCACCCATAATTTCGGTTAGCGCCGCTGCGGCCATTGAACACGCGACACCTACTTCACCTTGGCAACCCACTTCAGCACCAGAAATTGAAGCATTGGTTTTGTATAAAATGCCGATAGCAGCAGCAGTGAGTAAATAGTTTATACAATCGTCGTCATTAACCGCTTTTACAAACTTATTGTAATAACATAAAACGGCTGGAATGATCCCTGCTGCACCATTAGTAGGGGCTGTTACAACACGGCTACCCGCTGCGTTTTCTTCATTTACAGCCAAAGCAAATAAATTTACCCAATCCATGGCGACTAAAGGGTCATTGTTTTTTTCTACACAAAGCGTTCGATGTAAAGCAGGGGCTCTTCGGGTTACTTTTAAGCCCCCTGGTAATATACCTTCGGTTTTTATACCTCTATCAACGCAATCTTGCATTGCTTGCCAAATGTTTAGTAATTTAGCTCTCACTATTTTTTCTTCGTTTAAGCACTTTTCATTATTCATCATAATAGTGCTAATACTTAAGTGCTTATCAATGGCTTCTTTAAAAAGTTCAGTGGCATTTTTAAACAAGTGAGGGCGTTTAATATTATTGTGTAGTGAAAGTGCTTTATCTTTTTCATTGTCAAAATCGCTGTCTTTTACAATAAACCCCCCTCCAATTGAAAAATAGGTTTCCTCAAGAATGAGTTGGTTACTTATATCGTAGGCATAAAGAGTCATAGCATTAGCATGAGCTTTTAACGTTTTTCTACGATGATAAATAATAGCATTAGCCTTTGGAAAGCAAACTGGGTGCAACATATCTAATGATATTGTTTGTGATTCGACAACATGAGTAAGAATTTCATCAATACAATCAATAGAAATAGTCTCGGGTTGTTTACCGCATAAACCTAATATAACAGCTTTGCCAGTACCATGACCTATACCTGTTTGTCCTAATGAACCAAATAATTCACATTTTACTCTATGTACTACCTTTATCTGAGCACTCTCACGTAGATGTTGAACAAATAAATGTGCAGCTCTCATTGGTCCAACAGTATGAGAACTTGATGGACCAATACCAATTGAAAACATATCAAATACACTAATCATGATAAAATACCGAATTTAAGTTTGCTTTAGGTTGCTTGTTATGGATATTATTTTATATGGTATATGAAAGTCATATTAAATAACAATAAAAATAGTAGGCTAATTATTTACTCACAACCAATTAAAATGCTTTACGTATATAAAAATTAGGAACTTATATAACTATGAAAAAATAAAAAATTACTCTTAAAAAATCACATCATTGAGCTCTTCATAAACTTTTTTGTATAAATAACCTGAATATTGAATAAGCAATATTTTACAATAATGCTATTTTATTAAGAGAGGTGAGATACTAAATCTTTGATCATTAAGGCCGTTGCACCCCATATTTTGTAGTGTTTATAAGGCATGTAATGAACTTGTTGAGTCCTGTTTTCTCGAAGTACATTAATGGAAATATGATTTAAAGAGTCTAAAAAAAAGTGTAAGGGTACTTGGAATATTTCGCTCACTTCGTTGCTATCTTTAATGTAAGTTAAATTAGGCGGGATAAAAGCAATATATGTTTTTACAACAAAGCCGGAGCTAACGTGGTAAGAATGTAAACTACCTATTATTTCAACTAACTTTGGCGAAACACCAATTTCTTCGAAAGTTTCTCTTGTTGCTGTATCAATTAAATTTTTATCATTATGTTCAACTTTTCCACCGGGGAAACTTATTTGTCCTGCGTGGTGACGTAAATGGAGCGCGCGTTTGGTAAAAAGTATGTGTAGTTGTTTACCATCATCTATAAGCGGAATTAGCACTGCGGCTTGTTTAACGCTACAAGCATGGCAATATTGATGTAATGAATCAGTACGATGGTTTAGTAAGTAGTTAAGTAAAAATTCTTTTTTAGTCATCAAACTCTCTATTATTTCTATTATTTACTTATGAAAAAAATCACATAGCGAAGTTAATTATCGATTAAAAAGTGTTTTTTAAGTATGGGAGTGATTTTATTTATTTTATCGAATGTTTCTTGATACTCCTCTTCTAATACCGAATCAGCAACCAAACCTCCTCCAGCCCAACAATGCACTTTGTTATTTTCACAAATGAGTGTTCTGATTGTAATGCTAGAATCCAAATTGCCACATGCCGAAATGTAAGCGATTGAGCCACAGTAAAGACTTCTTCTATGGGGTTCTAATTCTTCAATAATTTCCATTGCTCTAATTTTAGGCGCACCGGTAATAGAGCCACCAGGAAAGGCAGCACGCAGTAAATCAGTGGCATCAAATTGAGGTGATAGTTTACCTTCAATCGTACTGACTAAGTGATGCACGGCTGGAAAACTCTCAATTTCAAAAAGTTTAGGTACTACAACTGAGCCAGCTTCGCACACTTTGCTTATATCGTTTCTAAGGAGATCAACAATCATTAAATTTTCAGCATTATCTTTTGCCGAGCTTTTAAGATCTTGCTTAGCTTTTGTGTCTAATTGAGGTAATTCATTACGCGGACGAGTTCCTTTTATGGGTTTGCTTTGCACTTGTCGATTATTTAGCTGCAAAAACCTTTCAGGGGAGACACTGAGGATAGCTGTATTTTCGATACGGATAAAAGCGGAAAATGGCGCATTATTTTCTTTGCGAAGAATTTTATATGCGTCAAATTCGTTGCCAGAATAAGTTGCTGAAAAACGCTGTGCTAAATTTATTTGGTAACAATCTCCGGCTAACAAATATTCGTTAACTTGATTGAATTTTTTAGCATAATCAGCAAAGCTCATATTTGATAACCAGTCAGAGTGTAATGAAAATTGTTTTTCTGGTAGTGAATCTGGTAGTGAATCCGTTTGAATATTGGCTTGCATGCTTAGGTTTGTTTTTACTGCCGTCTTTACTTTTGTAACATTTTCGTCAGTTGTTTGTTTTAGTAATTTAAATAACGAATTTTCTATGTTGTTTCTGTCATTTTCAATACACATTAAATAAAACGACTTTGTTTTATTATCAAATATTACTGCTTTGTTATAAATGCCCATCGCCATATCAGGTATATTAATATCTTGCTCGCATAAGTCAGGGTGTACTTCAAATTGCCTGCCTAAATCATAAGATAAATAACCAACGGCACCTCCTTTAAAAGAAAAAGTAAGCGATGAAGATAAATGAATCGTTGAAAACACTTTTTTAATAGCCTGAGAAACTAATACCAGTGGATCTTCACTGCTTAAAATAATGGTGTTGTTATGAGTAGTTTTTACCGTTGTTTTGTTATTCGTTGTTGATAAGGTGACCTCAGGATCCCATACCATAATATCAAACCGACTATCAACATGCTGGCTATTACATGAATCTAACCACATAGCCCAAGACTGCTGAGACAAATAAGAAAATAGCTCAACAGACTGTTTACACTGAGTAAAAGTAATAACATTGCAGGTTAGTTCACTTTGTTCGTTGGTAGAGTCAGAAGAATTAGGTGAGTTGTTGTGTTGTTTTGGCAAGCGAATGAACCTTTAATAAATGAGTGATGTTAATTACTTTTCGATAACATACCGCTATAAGTTAGTAGCAGCACTTTTATAAGCAAGGTATCATATTGTAAACTTTTTAAGTTTCAACATGTTCTTCCTATGTGTTTATTTATGGTTGTGATCTGTTTACTATTTTACCTCTCCCATAAATTCTAAGTAAGTTAAGTTATGCAGCTAAACTTAAGGTAAAAAAATTTACCTTAAGTTTACTTGATTATTGTATTGAAAATCAGTTTAAACATAATCAAACATTGTAAGTTAAGGTAAACCAAACCTCATTAAAGTAATAGGATATTAAGGTAAGTTATGGCAACTATTAAACAGCAAGATTTTATCGACAGTATTGAAGATGCACTACAATATATGTCTTATTACCATCCGCTTGATTTTATTCAAGCGCTAGAATTAGCCTATAACAAAGAGCAAAGCCAAGCGGCAAAAGATGCTATTGCACAAATTCTTATCAACTCGCGTATGTCTGCCTATGGAAAGCGTCCAATCTGTCAAGATACCGGTATTGTAACCTGTTTTGTGAAAGTAGGTATGGATGCAAAATGGGATAAAACTGACTTAACCGTACAACAAATGGTTGATGAAGGAACTCGTCGAGCTTACCTAAACCCTGAAAACCCACTACGAGCTTCTATCGTATCTGATCCAGCAGGAAAACGAACCAATACTAAAGACAATACCCCAGCTGTTGTTCATATTGATATGGTAGCCGGTGGTAACGTTGAAGTTATGATAGCGGCTAAAGGTGGTGGTTCAGAAAATAAATCTAAAATGGCAATGTTAAACCCTAGCGATTCAATTGCCGATTGGGTTGTTAAAACTTTACCCACCATGGGAGCCGGTTGGTGTCCGCCAGGCATGTTAGGAATAGGTATTGGTGGTACAGCTGAAAAAGCTGGCGTATTAGCCAAAGAAAGCTTGATGGATCCTGTGAATATACAAGAATTAATTGATCGTGGTCCTGAAAACGCTGAAGAAGAATTACGGTTAGAAATTTTTGAACGCGTTAATAAATTAGGCATTGGTGCTCAAGGTTTGGGTGGATTGACTACCGTTGTTGATATTAAAATAAATTCGATGCCCACTCATGCCGCTTCTAAACCGGTAGTTATAATTCCTAACTGCGCAGCAACTCGCCACGTACACTTTCATTTAGATGGAACTGGTCCAGCAGATCTAACACCACCAAAATTAGAAGAGTGGCCGGAAATAACTTGGGAAATAGGCGAAAATGTAAGAAGAGTAAATGTTGATGAGTTACATAAAGCTGACGTTAGTGAATGGAAAACAGGTGAAACCGTACTATTATCAGGTACTATTTTAACTGGGCGCGACGCGGCACACAAACGCATTAAAGACATGCTTGCCGCGGGACAAAAACTCCCTGTTGATTTTACCGATAAATTTATTTATTACGTTGGTCCCGTAGATGCTATTGGCGATGAAGCAGTAGGTCCTGCTGGCCCTACAACTGCCACACGAATGGATAAATTTACCGAAATGATGTTAGCCGAAACAGGTTTACTCGGCACCATTGGTAAAGCAGAGCGTGGCGCTAAAACGTGCGAAAGCATTAAAAATCATAAATCAGTGTATTTAATGGCCGTAGGCGGCGCAGCTTACTTAGTATCTAAAGCTATCAAAAAAGCCAAAGTAGTCGCATTTGAAGATATGGGAATGGAAGCTATTTATGAGTTTGAAGTTAAAGATATGCCAGTAACTGTTGCTGTAGACTCTACCGGAGAGTCAGTTCATATTACGGGACCTGCTATTTGGCAAGCTAAAATTAAAGATTTAGATAGCAAACTTAAAGGCTAAACTTCCCCCTCAGTAATTACAACTGGATCATTATAAACGCTGTGAGTGATACGCGTAGCGTTTTTTATATCCATATTGTTATTAAGTTTATCGAAAGATAAAATATATTGAAAGCCACATTAGGGTCTGTTGATCTTTCGAGGTTATTTTTACAGCAAGGTGTTTAATATTTAGACAAGGCAGAGTATGTGAAGTGTAGCTAGCTACTCGAACATACGATAACGACGTATAAATTTCAAACAGGTACTGCCCTCTGGGTTCATTTAAAACGAATTTACTCATTGCTGTTCGCTTCTTTAATAGAATAACTATTAGACAAAGCTCACATCGCGATTAAATTCGTTTTAAATTGAATAAAATTTAACCCTGAAAGGTCAACAGACCCTAGTGAGGGCTAAAAATAAAGTAAACTAATATTATTTAAAATTATTTAAAGATTCAAAATATACTTAAGATTAAAAAGAAAGTATGTTTTAATGAAACTGGTTATTTATACAGTTTTGGGCGAATATGCAAATTGAAGTATTACTTAGGTTATTAAATGAAAATGCCATTATAGGGATTTTTATTTTGTCGTTGTTATTAATGGTTTTGTTTTTTTTGAGTATCTTACAATACATTACTCAGCGTTCAAAAACATCGTTTATCAATGCACAGCTAGAGCGTTTATTGAATGAACAAACATTAGCCCAGCAAAATAAAGTTGAGTTAACTTTAGAGGTCAGACAATTAACTCAAACGACTCATTCGTTCAAACCTTATATGGAGCAACAACTTGCTGATCTTAAAATGAAATTGATGCGCCAACAATTAGAGCAAAGTCAACAACATCAAACCCAACAAAATACATTCAGCGAACAAATACTCAAAGCACAGCATCAGCACCAACAACAGTTCAATAATAACCAACATAAAGCCGTTGACCAACTCGTAGAACACTTATCTAAAGCAAGCCAATCCACACGTCAAGAACTAGCAAAATCACTTGAATCATCAGCGATACAATTAACGCAAGGTATAGAAAAATTAACCGACTCTACTGATAAACGCTTAAAAGAAATTAATGCGCAAGTTGAACACCGTTTAGCTGAAGGCTTCGAAAAAACAACCAAAACGTTTAACGATATTTTACAACGATTAGCACTTATTGATGATGCACAGAAAAAAATAACTGAACTATCAACGAATGTTGTTAGCTTACAAGAAGTTTTAGCGGATAAGCGATCACGAGGAGCATTTGGCGAAGTTCAACTAACGGCTTTAATACGCAATGTATTGCCAGAGCAACACTTTTCATTACAGCATACTTTATCAAACGGAAAAATTGCAGACTGTTTATTGTTACTGCCAAAACCTACCGGAAATGTCGTCATTGATTCCAAATTTCCTTTGGAAAGTTATAAAAAAATGGCTGATAACCAACTAGGCGAACATGATCGCAAATCAGCCGAGCGACAATTTAAAATTGACATAAAAAAACACATTAATGACATAAGCGACAAATATCTGATTGATAAAGAAACATCCGACGGAGCCATTATGTTTATTCCTGCAGAAGCAATATTTGCTGAAATTCATGCTCATCAAAGTGATTTAGTTGATTACGCTAATAAAAAAAGAGTTTGGCTTGCTTCACCAACAACATTAATGGCAATACTTACCACGTCAAGATCTGTATTAAAAGATGAAGAAACTCGTAAACAAATTCATGTTATTCAGGCGCATCTTTCTGGTTTGTCAGATGATTTTGGTCGATTTAGGAGTCGATTTAATAATTTAGCTAAACATATTGATCAAGCAGCAAATGATGTGAAACAAATACATACTTCAGCCGATAAAATAGCGAATAGATTTGAAAAAATTGAACGAGTCGATTTAGACCTCATTGAAGAAAAATAATACAATTAAATAAAAAAACGAGTGCACAAATTGTTAGAACTTGTTAAGTTTACGGGGACAACCTAAACATGCCTTATTTGGCATGTAATTATGTGAATAATAAAAAAAGAAGAAATTAACATGAAAAAATGGCTTTTTTCCAATAATGGTAAAATTACTGATGGTTTTTCATTTGACGAGGCTCAAGAATATATTTCAGAGCACTCAAATGACGACTTATACGTTTGGCACCCCTCATTTACTCATTGGATGCCCATTAACAGTATTGATGACTTTGATGTTGAAATTGACATTCCTACCCCCCCCGTAGCATTACCTAAAGACATTATTGAAGAATATAAAAATCAAGAATTAGGACTTTTTAAAACGCTTTCTCGTATTGATAATACTTTAGGTAATACACGAGTTGGTCTTTCCGACCTTGATACTAATGTTGATACATATAAAACCTTTACCAAAAGGTTAAATGCCGAAGTTGAAATAACACTAAATAATGTCCGTAAGCAGTATGCTGCATTACAAAAGAATATAGACGACTTCAAAAAAGACGAACTTGTTTTTTAATTACAAACAAGCCTAACTTAAAATAAAAAATAAGATAAAAATCATGAAAAAATGGTATTTTTCAGAAAATGGTTCTGTTAGTGGGCCTTATAGCATGAGTGAAGCTAATACCTTACTCAAAAAAAATAATGATGTTTATGGATGGAACCCAACTTTTAGTCAGTGGTTACCTGTCACTCAAATTCCTGAGTTTAGTGAATTAATTCCTGATAGTAAGCCTGCAGCTCAAGTACCAAAAGAACTTATTGATAGATTTGTGACCAAAAAACGAGATTTGAATAAAAAAATAAAGTTAATCGATGAAACGATAAAAAATTCGGAAGAGCATATAAAACTCTTTGATAACGAAATAAATCAATATAAAAGTTTAACCGAAAGTTTATCAGATGATGTGAAAAATAATATTGTACCGTTAGAAAAAAAACATCAATTAGTAATAAAACAACTTCTCGAATTAAAGAAAGCTGCAGAAATAGCAAAGCATGAAATTATAGATGTAGTACAAGAGTTTGGCGATCTTGTATTAAGTAAAGCGAATGAAAGTGAGGCAGGACTATCTGAACTTAAAGAGCTTCCAGAATTGAAGAGCGAAACAAGCAAACGTATAAATTCTGAACATGCGGGATCTGTTAACTCAACAACATCTATAAAAGCTCGCACAAAATCATATAATGCCCCAAAAAATGTAGAGCCAACAGAAACGTTAAATGTTGTAGCGCAAAAAAAAGTTCAAATCAATAGTAAAGAAATTGAAAGTGATACATCTACAAGTGAACACTCTCAAGAAAAAACTAGTGTAAATGAGGAAAACTCTGAACAAAATGCGTTCTCTGGCGTTAAAAATAAGTTTAAATCAGTTTTTAAACCAAAAGTTGAAGAACCTACGATTAAACTATCAGATAAATTAAAACAGTTGGAGCAACCGCCAAAAGAAGTTGTTACTCAAGATGCTACTCAAGGTGTTAATGATGATGAGTTAATTGAAGATTCAGAAGAACAAAAAACAACACGTAGAAGGCGTAGACGTTTTTAATAAAAATAAAAAACAACTCATTACATCCTTAAAGGAAACATCTTGTTTCCTTTTTTATTGAAGTTAAAAAAATATAGCTTATATCATGGTTCTAAAAGTTAGATTTATACGCGGTAAATGAGTTTGAGTTGTTGATGGTAAGCGATGAAACCAGTATTTTTGTGTCTCATTTTTCATAACCAAAAGACTGCCATGTTGCAATATTAAACTTATAGTTTCATGAGATGTTTTATGTTTAAAGGAAAAAACTCGTTCGGCTCCAAAAGTTAAAGAAGCAATTGCACCAAGAGGTTTTAAATTTTTTTCATTATCTGAATGCCAAGCCATCCCTTCACAACCATTGTGATATAAATTAAGTAAACATGAGTTATATACTTCACCAGTAACAATTTCAGTTTTTTCTTTAAGTTGTTTTAGCAGCGGAGTCCAAGAGAGGGCGGTTTTCTTAGTATTCGAATAACTGTATTTAAAAGGCTTCGAACCATACCAAGCAACTTTACGCTTAGTGATAATACGCTTACCGTAAATTGCAGCTTGATCATGTTGCCAAGGTATTGTATTTAATAATTGTTGGTAGCAAGCATTGGCTGTTTTAACTGAAAAAATCACCCCATGATAATTAACTGTGCCGTCTTTGTGTAGCCAGTTTTTTAAAGAGGGCTCAGAAGGCTCAAATAAATCTAATGTTTGATTATCACTTATTTTATTCATAAACCTGTAAACTTAAGCAACTACATAATAATCATGCTGGTTTTGTCGGGTAATTACGTTATCAAATCATCTAACAATTTAACACTTTTTTTACCCCTACGATTGTTAAATAATTCAGTAAAAAACTCTTATAAAAAGGAAAAATATTGTGATCAATATAGGGATTTATATATACGACAATGCAGAGGTGTTAGATTTTTCAGGGCCTTTTGAAGTGTTTACTACCGCTCAAAGAATATCAAAAAAATCGTTGTTTACTACTTATTTGATTAACGAGGTTAATCAAATAGTTAAAGCAAGAGCTAATTATAAAGTTATTCCAGATCACCATATTAATAATCACCCTAACTTAGATTTACTTATTGTAGTTGGCGGTGATCATTCCCAAGAAGTCAATAAGCCTGAGGTTATTGAATGGATCAGCCATCAAAGTAAAAAAGTAAGAATTATTGCCTCTGTTTGTACAGGTGCTTTTTTATTAGCTAAAGCAGGCGTTATCACCGATCAGGAAGTAACCACGCACTGGGAAGATATAAGCGACTTACAACAACAATATCCTAATCTACAGGTTAAAAGGGAAGTTCGCTGGGTTGAGCAAAATAACTTGATAACCTCAGGCGGTATTTCAGCGGGTATAGATATGAGCCTTTATTTAGTTAGTCAATTTTCTTCGCTAGAATTAGCTGAAGCTACAGCTAAACAGATGGAATTTAATTGGAGACATAATAAAGCTTAAGTGAGTTAAATTTATACCCTGACTCATTAGGGGCTATTATCAGTATTTTAATCAAGGTAATAAATATGATAAATCTTGCATAAAATTCAGTTCATGTTATTTTTCTCACATTCATTATTTTAAGGAAGTTTTTCATGCCAAAGGCAAGTGAAGTTAAAAAGAATACCGCAATTGAACATAACGATAGTGTTTACATTATAAAAGATATTGAGCGTTCAGTCCCTCAAGGCAGGGCAGGTGGAAGTTTATATCGTATGCGTATGTACGATGTAGTTTCTGGGCATAAAGTTGATGAAACATTTAAAGACAGCGATATGCTAAAACTTGCTGAACTAACTCGCCGACCGGTTATGTTTTCTTACATTGACGGCGATCAATACGTATTTATGGATACTGAAGACTATACGCCTTACAACCTTAATACCGATGCTATTGCTGACGAAGCGCGCTTTATTACCGAAGACACTGAAGGATTATTAATTATTTCGATTGATGATTCACCCGTTGGCATTGATTTACCTGCGAGTGTTGAATTAGTAATAACTGAAACTGATCCTTCAATAAAAGGAGGTTCAGCTACCGCACGCACTAAACCTGCTATTTTATCAACGGGTTTGACCGTTCAAGTACCTGAGCATATTTCTACAGGTGATAAAATTAAAGTCAATACTGCTGAATGTAAATTTATGGGTCGTGCAGATAAGTAACAATACACTTAGCCTTATGACTTAAACTTAATAAAAGCACTTTGTAGCTTCAGTGCTCAACTGGAGCTAATTTTAGAACACATCATAAATTTTTATCAGACTCCTTTTGAAAGTATTAATCTGTGGTTGTGATGATTTCTGTGCTATAGAAGAATACGGCCAATCTAAAATTGACTGGTTTAAAGGCTTTTTAGATTTAGAGCATGGCATTCCAAGTCATGATACGTTTTGTGATGTATTGAATCGTTTAAAACCCAACGAATTTTCTCAAGCCTTTACCCAATGGGTAAGCCAATTAAGCCATTTAAAAGATGATATTGTTTCAATAGATGGCAAAACAATGCGCAGAACTTTAGACAAAGCTTCTGGTGCTTCACCGATACACCTCGTCAGTGCTTGGTCAGCAAAAAACAATCTATGT
>Ga0209303_1000520_pt1 | contig 29593 bp, 17 predicted proteins | sample SidtaG_3_FD_187449 | JGI IMG/M metagenome (GOLD analysis project Ga0209303, IMG submission 187449) | Marine algal microbial communities from Sidmouth, United Kingdom - Sidmouth_Asex1 metaG (SPAdes) (version 2) | ecosystem: Host-associated > Algae > Red algae > Unclassified | place: Sidmouth... | reverse complement strand
ACTTCCCGTGCTCGTCCCTAGATACATCTGGTATCTCTGCGTAGCTTCCTGTATCATACGCGTAGCGAGACCGCCTGCCCAGGCACCCTTACTTCCCCCACCGCTGATGACCAAGGCTCGCACAGGTATAAATATAGGCACACGGCTGTCTAGAGTATTGAGTTTCAGCAACAAGCGAGTAATTTCACAGTTACTTGATCTAAAGTAAGTACCTATGGAATTAGTCATCAGTCAATACATCGTGTATCTCTATCCTTTCCTAGCACTACTGCTAGTCGTAGAGTTCTTCATAGCTCGAGATCAATTTATCATAAAAGAGAGCATAGGCTCACTGCTGATAGCTGTGGGTGCCACCATCATGGCTACCGTCATGAAGGTAGTGGCAGTTACGATTCTCATCTTCATATTTGAAGCAACTAAAGAGCTGCGTATGGACGTACTTGGCTATGAATCACTTGGCTGGGCTTGGTATATATGGATCTTTGCTATTCTGGGTGATGATTTTAATTTCTACTGGCATCATCGCCTCTGCCATGAAGTGAGATTTCTATGGGCACTTCACATTCCGCATCACAATAGCGAGACTTTCAATTTTACAGTGGCTCTCAGGAATGGTTGGTTTATGTTTTTCTGGAAGCCTAGTCTATGGCTATGGATGCCACTAGTAGGCTTTGAACCCGTAATGGTCGCCACGGCACTCATCATCAACAGCATGTACCAGTACTGGCTGCATACGACCATGATACCATCACTAGGTATACTCGAAAAAGTTTTTAATAGCCCTTATCTCCACGTTGTACACCACAGTTCCAATGTCGAATACATGGACAAGAATCATGGTGGAATCCTAGTGATCTGGGATCGGATGTTTGGTACATACCTTAAGCCAATCAAAGGAATCGTACCGCAGTACGGTGTTTCCAAGGGGCCAGGAAGTCACAATCCTTTCATCGCCAACATCCATGAATTTGCCAATATCTGGAAAGACGTAGCCAAGGTGGACAGCTGGACTGATAAGATCAAGTACATCTTCTATCCTCCAGGCTGGAGCCATGATGGCTCTACCATCACCGCCAAGGAAATGCAGCTTCAGCTAGCGCAGAATCAATTGCGGACAGGCGAGGCGCGGCGGTATTGATGATGAGGATCTGCTAGCAGGCGAACTTTAAGGAGAGGAATAGACCGAGATCATATGACTATTTCGATCGATAAATTTCTCCCTATCGCATTAAGGGATTAATGCGCTCTGCTCACAACTAATAGCTTTAACCCAATTCGTGCAGTAGGCTTCGTAGCGAGAGCCGCAGGTGCGATAAGATGAGGTGTTTCTAAGACGAGGCATAGCGTGCTATGGCGAGGAGGATACGCCTGCCTGCCTCCGGTAGACTTGCTACCTCTGGTAGGCGCCTTATCTTGAAGCAGATGTGGCTCGCAGTAGAAGCAGAGCACAATGGTCATATCACACCTCTCACTACATGACAAATGGACGAGCTCTACCCGTATCAAATGCTTTCGCCAACGACACTTATGGTAGATCGCCTATAGTCCTGACTGAGCGTCAGTTACATCACTGAAAAACTTTTACCGAAAATCCTAATGCACGAAATGGGTTTAACCCAATTAGTGCATTAGGATTCGTAGCGAGAGCCGCAGGTGCGATAAGATGAGGTGCTTCTCTGACGAGCCATAGCGAGCTATGGCGAGGAGGATGAGCCTGCCTGCCTCCAGTAGACTTGCTACCTCTGGAAGGCGCCAGATCTTGAAGCAGATGTGGCTCGCAGTAGAAGCAAAGCACAATGGTCATATCACACCTCTCACTACATGACAAATGGACGAGCTCTACCCGTATCAAATGCTTTCGCCAACGACACTCATGATATATCGCCTATAGTCCTGATTGATCGTCAGTTACATCACTAAGAAACTTTTACCTAAAATCCTAATGCACTAATTGGGATTAATTCACCATCGTCATGATTTAGCCAAGCACCTATCCAAGCTGGCGAATTGAGTCAGCGCCTATCGGTTTTAGGAATTGACCCTCACTGATAGATTGCAAGCTTCCAGGTCTGTTGAGATAAGCTCGACTTGAGGATTTAATCTATGCCGTCTTCAGCCAACCATTCCACCAGTCGAACTCAATGAAAAGGCCCGTTGCACTCTCGTACAACGGGCCTATATAATTCAAAGATTTATTGCAGACTAGTCTACTACGATCATTTTCTTCACTTCTGTATACGTCTCTGCACCTGATGTAGGTACTGCAGTCAATTCATATGGGTAGACGCCGCCAGCACCGAGCTCGCTACGCTTGACCGATATAGAATGTACGCCGGCGCCATAGACACCTTCTATGACTTTCACGACTCTACCCAGCTCATCTGAGATAGCAATGGTAACATCACTTTCTAGTCCTAGACTAATCTCAAACTGCGTCTGCTCGTCAAATGGATTTGGTGTATTCTGCTCTAGCGACCATGCATATGTCACTGCCGCTTCAGGCTCCGTCCAGTCAATCGCTACAGTCAATTCAGCTGACGCTTCAGAGTAGGCCTCGATCGTAGTGATATCATCAGATATGCTGAAGATATCGCTGAGATTAATATCCATTTCCATCATTGGGCTGAAGGTAAGTGTAAATAGCACCTCATCATCTGCGATGGTTTTAGCTACACCTCTACTCCAGCTCATACTCATGAGACCATCTGCAGATTGCAGAGTATTCACAAGTCCTGGATGCATCTCGAGTGCTCCACTTTCTATGGACTCAAAGTCCATAAGCTGAGCATCCCACTTCCATGTAAGCTGGTATCCTAGCATAGCGCGGAAGTCTCTAGCTCTTACAGGTATACTGATCATCTGGCTACCATCGAGTTGTTGCTCTTCTATCGTCAGTATAACAGCCTCATCATCTGTACGATCTTCTGTACCGAGGAGTGAGTTTGTCGCAGCATCGCCCGTAAGATCACCGACCTTGATAGCAATGAAGTTGTTATCGAGATCTTCTTCAGCAGTGAAATCAATAAGCTCGACGATCTCGATAAATGGCCATGGGCTTGTAGGATCGTCAAAAGTCTGATCTTTTATGCTAAATCTCCAACTGGTATTCTCTGGGAACTCTGAGTATGCACCAAGCAGAAGCTTACGCAGTTCTGAAATATCTAGAGCTGATACCGCCTGATTGTTATTCACATCGGCTGCAATGTACTCATATGGGCTCGTAAATCTCTCAAGACCTAGTATGTGCTTCTGAATCTTGACAATATCAAATGTCGAGATACCATTTTTAGGATCATCGTTTTTAAACGCTGATACTAAGTAATCATCCTTATGTGGCTGATTCTCAAATATGTAAGCACCATCTGCTGGCGTGAGCATACTAGCAAGTAGACCCACTGTAGTAGAAAGATCTACCTCCACGCCTTCTACTGTCTCGAGCTCCTTAGTATACACGATACCTGCTATGGTACCACTGATGCTATCACAGACATCATTATTATCTTGGATAAATATAAATGTCTCACAGAAATCCTGATTCCCGGCGGCATCCGTCACCCAAAGCTGGAGTGTCTGCGTACCGAGTTCATTACAAGTAAATGACAGGTTAGTATCATCTACATCTTCTGAGAAGCTCACAGTGACATCGCCACAGTTATCGTCACTACCAGCGTCAAAGTCCGTTGCCCATATGGTCACCTCTCCTACGCTTTCCATGATCACGGTCACGAGACCACTAAAGCACTTAGGACTTGGTTTCTTGCAATCCTCTAGAATAAAGATTTGCTCTACCACGGTCGTATTACCACAGCCGTCCTCTGCCGTCCAGATGATGCGGTGTCTACCAAATGGATATGTACCTGATGCATCCGCACCTGGCGCAATCACATCGATATCACCATCGTCAAAGGCATCAACCTGATAACTCACATCCACATCGTCAGAGCAATCGTCCGTAGCAGTAACAGTCAACTTGATGAAGCCTTCACACGTAGTAGCTGCACTATCACAAGCTTCTACGGTATCATCGGCACCTTCGATCACGGGAGCTATATCATTGCTCAACTTGATAATCTGTAGATCAGTCCAGATACCAGCTCCAGTATCCTCGTCATACTGACACCAGTCTAACACTTTCCATGTACGGAAAATTTTGAGACATGCATCGGCATCATTGGTAAAGAGTTCATCTTCAAAGCTGATGAGTATATCACTACAGATAGCACCATCCACCACTGGCTCACCAGTCACTGACGGATCATCTTCAAGATCTTCTAGACATACGTCTGAGCGCTCTACATCTGACGGCCATCTGATATCAGACTCGGTAGTTGGGTCGCTATTAATCAAGAAGATCTGCTGACTGCAAGAATTGGTCAAGCCGCCTCGATCGGTCACTGTAAATGTCCTTGTAATCGTACCTTCTCCACATGCTGCCTCTGTCATGTCTACCTCCACATCTACAGTGAAACTACAATTATCAATTGCTATAGGTGCACCATACGTGTCATCGCGCGGATCTTCTAGAGCTCTGGAATCTAGCTCATCACCACAGTCCAGAGTGATGTCATCAGGACACAAGATGTACGGCGGCAGCTTGTCCTGTACAGTGATATTCACAGTACAATCATTGAATCTACCGAATAGATCTCCACCCGGTCTCATATCTCGAGCATTCACAACTCCTGGGCCTGGATCTACATCAAATACTCGTAGAGTAATCTCGATCTCACGACCTATATCACTACAAGTGAATGAGACATCATCATCATAGCGATTTGGACCAGGATTTCTTCTCACTTTGAAGAATACATCGCGGCAGTTATCATGACTCCCATCGTCAAATGTCTCTGCAAATACCAAGGCTGTTCCTGACTCATTGAGACTCACTACTGTGTTCTCATCACATACTGGTACGGGAGGGAAATTATCCTCTACTGAGATGCTTACTGTATGTACGCTCACATTACCACACTCATCCTGTAGGAAGTAGCTCAGCTCAGTCTCTCCTTCTGTCAAGTCAGATAGCACAAACTGATTAGGTCCAAGTACTAGGATCGTACCATCCGTAGCGCTGATCGTATAATCAAATTCTGAGCACTCGTCTACGACCGTAGGGACAGGTACTGCGTAGTTGACAAAGCAATCATGACTAGGGCTCTGTAGAGTAACATCCACTGGCGCTATCACCTGAGGACCATCAAGATCCCATACAAGAATACGCTGGATATGTACGATTGGGTTCACACCCGGTAGTGGGTCCTCACATAGATTACTGATCTTCCAGATTCTCTGGATCTCATAGCTTCCGCCGCATCCCACAAAGATCTCATCATCTACAAAGTAGGTGATATCACAGAATGGATTGACGCCCAACTGTAAGGGCTCACCATCAATGCTCGGGAATCCAGTATTGACCGGATCTATGAGAGATGGATTGAGAGCCACCTCTGTACATGTAAAGGAAGGCTGATTGATATCATCATAGTTAGCTGGCCAGTCTACACTATCCAGCTGTATGCGATCTACAAGAATATTCTGTACGCAGGTCACTGATGTACCATTTGCATCCGTCACAGTCCAAGTACGCACAACAGTCGCACGTGGCGCATTACACTTACCCTCATCTGAGAAGTCGTCTACATAAGTAACGTCAGCATTATCTACACAGCTCAGTAGACTCGGGAATCCTGTAAACTCAGGATTAGAAAGTCCATTACATGGTACGATCGTATCTGGAGGGCAGATGAAGTCAGGAATAATCTTATTCTCTACTGTCAGTTCACCCCAGCATACATTACCTGTATTGCAATCAGTAACCATGACAATCAGCGTCTGACCTATGTGCTCCGTATTTACAAATGGACTTGACGGTATAGGATCAGAATCTACATCTTCATGTATAGTCACTGTATAGCAATCATAGCAGCCATAAGAGTTACCTGACAAGAAGAAGTCTGACGTAATCTCAGCCTGGCAATCTGGGCCTAAGCTCAGGTTGATTCCATCTTGACATGCTAGCTCAGTGACTGTGGATGGGAATTCAAGTATGGTAAACATGAACTCACAAGACACTTCATTTCCAGCTTTATCGATGATACGCACAGTAATAGTGGTGTCTCCGATAGGCAAGAACTGACCGTTCTGCTCTACGATCATGGAATCGATAGCGCAATTATCCAGTACATCCTCAATTTCAAAATCCTTGATCACACCGCACTGACCTGGATCAAGTGTAAGTGTCCAGTCCTTAGGACAAGTGAAGCTCGGAGGCTCTATATCATCCACTGTAACAGTGAAGCTGCAGTTACTCACATTGCCCGCCATATCTGTGATCGTGTAGATCACTGTGGTAGTTCCACAACCAAATACTTCAGTAATGCTATCCGCACACATCACAATGCCATCATCTGGCGTCGTTGCATCCAGATCATCATTGATGTACGATACGCTGATCGTACCCATAGGGCAATTATCTGAGATACACGGATGTATCCAAGAGTAAGTAGCACCGCAGACACCAGGATCATTGTTGATCGTGACATCTACAAGCGGCATCAAGCTATCGTCACAGCTAGGTAATTCATTGTCTTCTACCACTACAGTGAAACTACAAGTAGCAGTATTAGGCTCTGCAGATTGCAATGTACACACACTACCATTGTCTGTCATGACAGTCGCTCCATCATTGAGACTGCCGATACTCGCTGTGTAATCTTCGCTGAGCACTGTCCAGTCATCACCACTATTCATGTCACAAGTGAGAGCACGTGCTATACCTGCTGCGCCATCACTGCTAGCAACATTTCCACTCCAGTCATCGCCGTCTACAGTCGCGACCGTACCTTGACCAACTGGGTTAAATCCATTAGTACTTACTACATCTAGCACATGACCATTGATACTGAGGATGTATGCTGCTGCATCACCACTCATGAGATCTACATCTGATGCGGCATTAAAATACCTATCAGATGGGCTATCTGTTCCTTCACCGTAGTGAACTACAAGAGTCTGTCCTACTGGGATGATGATTTCACCTTCAAAGGCATAGACATCGCTCGCTGTAGATACTCGCTCAAGTTGTAAGCATGATATAATAACAGAGCATGGTCCGTAATTAGTAATTTCCACGTAGTCGTCGCTGCCTGTTCCCTCTACATAATCCAGAGAATCTACTTGGCCACCCACTGTGGAGTTATAGTCTTGAACTACTTCTGAGATAAGCAGGAGCGGCTGATCCGTAGCTGTATATGTTACGGTATTGGTGCCTTTCGGCAAAAGGGCTGAGCTTGCATCGCCAGCACCACACGCTACCACAGTACCTGTAGCATCCGTGACGGTATAGAGCAGACCGATATGATCTGGGCAATTATCGTCGCTAAACGTCGGTGCTATTAGATCCGCATCGATGAACGCACCACAAAGTCCTGGATCAGTAGTAACTGTATCCACTTCTGGACACTCAATTACTGGTGCCTCTCCATCATTGACAAATATATCTAGCGTACACTCTTCACTCATGTTGCCGCTGGCATCTACTGCTATGAACCGCAATGTGGTCTTACCCACTGGGAACATCTCACCGCTCGTCAAGCCTACATCATCAGTCCTTATGATGCTGTCTAGTTCACAGTTGTCAAGAGCAGTCGGAAGACTGAAGTTGACGAATGCACCGCACTGGCCTGGCATGCTTTTCACCACAATAGCAGGTCTTGGACAGTTGATCCACGTAGGCTCTTCTGTATCTACCAGAAGCGCCACTGTCTCACATGTGTCAAGGACTCCGCCATTGCTAAGTGTTACAAGTCGGATGATTATGCTATCACCTACTTGACCTCCAAAGAGTACACCAGCTTCCGGAATCTGTCGTACGTTGACGATATCTCCACAGATGCTCGTACTATCAAAGGCAGGCAGAATATTAGGCACTTGACCTATACATGCACCCGATATAGTAGATACTAGCGTGTCTGTAGCGCAAAGTCCCAGATTCACATTGGCACCAGTCACTTCTACTGCACTTACGCAGATGCTCGTATTACCAGCACCATCGGTAACTTGTAATGTGATATTTATAAAGTTTTCAGCTATATCATCTTGCGTAATGGTGATACTATCCATAAATGGTCCACCGTCTCTGCTGATAGCAAGACTTACTTCACCACAATTATCTGATGATCCACCATCGAGTAAGTCAGCAGTGAGCTGACCTTCACAAAGTAGACCGATATCAAACACTGCATCCTGACAGACAGCTTGCGGCGCTTCTTTATCCAAGACTAGAATCACAAATTCACAGCTATCAGCATTACCTGATCTATCTGTAAATCTGATACTCATTTGCACGCCAGTGCTATCCGCTTCAAAGAAATCACCCGATGGATTGTCCGTCGTATATGGCCCTCCATCGATGCTATACTCTACTGTCAGATCTCCCTCATCATCGCAATTATCAGTAGCTGAGATACTTGGGAAATTGACATTAGCTCCACACCATCCAGCATCATTTTCAACGATAAAGCTATCCACTGGGCATCCAACTATAGAGGGAGCCTCCGTGTCAACTGCTAGGATAAGTATGGTAGAATCTATAGGCTGGCAATTGAATACCGAATCCTGAGTATAGATGATGAGTATCGTGTCACCTGCCATATCTCCAGGTCCTGGGATGTACTCTGTAACGTCAGCACTGTCATTGACAAATGATCCGTCACCACTAGTAGACCACTGACCCCGCAGTGTCGTAGCATCTAGTGTAACTCCCACACTCACGGTATCAAGTCCACAGGCGATATTACCGCTGAGAATCTCTACATCAACAAATGGACAGAGATCTGTCACACCACATCTGATACTTACCTCAGCTATACAGAATGCCTCATTGCCACTGCTATCCACAACTCTCACGATGACCGCAATGTCCTCAAATGTCGGACCTACAACTGTAAGCGTAAGACTATCAAAGAAATTGAGTGTATCGGTGCTGATCTGAATAGATGCAATACCACAGTTATCAGAACTAAGGGCGGCAAGATCTTGTGCAGTGATGTCAACACTACAGATGTCATTTGCCTGCTCAAAGAATAGATTAGTACATACGACTTCAGGTACCTCCTTATCTACGACAATCACATCAAAGCTGCAGCTATCTATATTACCTGCATCATCAATTGTGCGCACCTCTATAAGTGTAGTATCTGCTTCAAAAAAGTCGCCGCTTGGATTGACAGAAGTCCATCCTGCTCCGTCTACATTATATTCTACACCTAGGCTATCCGTACCTGTACAACCGTCTAGACCAAAGATCGTAGGCAGGTTGACGATAGCACCGCACCATCCTAGATCATTGTCAACAACGATGGATGAGTCAGGACATCCTACAAGGAATGGAAGTGCCAGATCGCTTACTGTAACCGTGAAGGAACATCCTACACTGTTACCACCCGGATCATTGACAAAATACTCTACAGTAGTTACTCCTACGTCAAAGTTTCTTGACGTAGCGAGATCACCCAGAGCAATCAAGCTTCGGATATCATGAGGACCATCTACTGATCCATCAGGGTTTGTGTATTGAACTGTGTAATCAACTAAAATTCCAAGTGGACAATTATCTACAGGAGTCGGGTGCGTCCAGTCAAACTGAGCGTCACAATCATCATTGACAGATGTCACTATAGCATCAGTAGGGCATACAATCGATGGTGTAACATCATCAGTTACCGTAATGGTAAACACACATGTCGACGTGTTCCCTGCTGTATCAATAGCAGTCCAGACTACCTCTGTAGTTCCGAGCGGGAACACAGCACCATCTAGACTAGTATTACTCGGTGCATCATAGTTGTGCGTAAATAGCGAGACTGTACAGTTATCTACGGCAGTAGGATCTAGTCCATCGCCGTCTGAGATATATTGGCAATCAGCTAAGTTATCTTCACTATCCGCGAAGGTCTCATCAGATGGGCAGTCTATAACTGGTGACTCAGTATCATCCACGCGCACCATGAAGCAGCATGTATCACTGAGCATTCCATTTTGATCAGGATCTTCTGTCTCGATAGATGTATAGCATACTTGAGTCATTCCTAACTGGAATATTTCTCCACTAGCATCATCATTACCTGTACTCAGCGTATCACCGTCTAGATTAATGATATGGTAGGTAATTGCTACAGGACAATTTTCAAAGCTATTGAGTAGACTGAGTTTCCCATCACCGGATGTCCATGTACAAGCTCCTTGATCCGTCTCAGCGACAATCATGTTGCCAGGGCAAGTGATGCTTGGTATCTCCGTATCTTCAACTATGAGTGTAAACTCGCATGTATCTGTATTTCCTTCGATGTCTGTCGCAAGGAAACTTACCGTGTAAATTCCTACTGCGAGAGACTCTCCGGCTGGAGGTCCAGATAACTGCGTCACGGTAGCTAGTCCACAGTTATCATCAGCAATCGGCGTACTGAAGATAGCTGAGCCTTCACAGATATCCGTATTGCTTCCTACTCTCAATGTATCATTGGAAGGACAAGTAACAAAAATCGGATTCTCTATGTCAGTTACAGAGATCGTGATCATACAGGAGTCTTTGTTACCCTCAGCATCCATAGCCACCCATAAGATATCAGTATCGCCGAACGGCAGATTAGCTCCATCGAGAGACGTACTGTCTGGAGCCGTCACAAAGTTGTGGAAGATCATAACTCCTGGGCAATTGTCCGTAAAGTTAGGATCCAGTTCGCCTCCTGTAGGTATGAATCCGCACTCTCCAAGAGTGTTGTCTTGATTCAGGTTGATCACGTTACAGTCTAGGACAGGAGCTTCAGCATCGACTACTTCAAAGCTGATTGTACAAGTGCTAGAATTTCCAGCACTATCAGTGACAGTGTAGGTGACACTATATACTCCCACGTCATACAGACCACTTGCGTCATCTGTTCCATATGGGCTATTATTAGTAATAACCAAGCTAGTGTCACAGTTATCCGCTCCAGTGATACTAAGACCACTCACGGTAGCTGCGCAAGTACCAGGTTCTGTCTCAAACTGAACCAGACCCATTACTTCTGCGATATCCTGACCATCATTGAGTAATCCAGGAGATTCTGGGCTAGATGGATTCCAGCTTCCGACAGTTCCTGCTCCTAGAAATTGAAGACTGGTGCCTATCATAGTACTTACGGTCTCACTTACACCTATGTCTACAGACATTTCTCCAGCAGCAGGGCCGTTGGAGGCAGTGAAAGTGCCCTCATAACTGATAAACTGGAGGAGTTCACCATCACAGACGAGTGCAATACCTTCTGTTCCTTGTGCAATGCCTACGGTAAATGTGGATACCACGGCACCAAAGCCATCGCCTTCATCAGGGATGATCTGACCGCTTAGTGTATCGGTTCCATAAAAAGCGCCGCTAAATCCATCATACAGATAAAGGATGCAATTACTGAGATCAAATCCAGCAGGACCTGCGACTTCTACAAATTCTCCTACATCTGCGAAGGCATTATCGTAATGCAATTCATTAATCCAAGGCGTCGTAGGCAGTGCTGCTAGATCTGGGCATATTGCCATAGGAGCATCTACATCATCTACTATCACCTTGTACATACAGGTATCAGCCAATCCAGATAGATCTGTGACAATTATCGTCACTGTATTTTCACCTACAGGGAAGAAGGCCGTATCAGGCACTCCGATCGTGAGAGAATCATCATTAATAGCAAACTGTATCAAAAGATTTCTAGAATCTGTGCAGTTTTCGAAAACCTCCAGTTCTGGCACATCGATGACCGCGCCACACTGTCCTGGATCATTATCAGCATGCTTATGTGCAGGACAGATAATGTCAGGAGGAAGTAGATCTTCCATATAGAAGACATCTACGCTGTCACTCTGCCTACAGAGACTATCCTGAGTTGGTCTCAGCGTGTAGAATAATCTTACAGAACCATTAGCTATATCTTCTGGGCTCCAGAAATACTCAGTCTCTCGAGATGGCAGATCAAAGAAGAAGCCAGTTCCTGTAGTTCCCCAGAGACCTCTGATGTCATCAGTGTCTGGATCTGTCACAGCAAATACCTGTGATGTCTGATCTGGGCTACATATGGTGTTAGTTTCTATAGTACCAACCTCTACGCTAGGGCACTTTGGCACCATAGCTAAGCGTCGTTGATCCTCACAGATACAGTTTTCCTCTCCATTGCTTGCAATCTGATCAAAAGTGATAATCACTCCATTCTCGATATCGCAAACTGCGTCAAAGTCACCTTCAAAGTCAACCGTATCACCTATCGCAATAGGACCTTGAATAAAAATCCGCTCTACACTACCGCCGATCACGTCACCATTATCATCTGCACAGTAGACGTCAAGGATAAGTTGCTGATCAGCCTCTACTGGTAATGAATCTACTGTAAGACTACCCGTATAGGCAAAGTCGGCAGTTGAGCGGCATACCAGTGCAAAGTCAGTAAATGTTGGGACTGATCTCCTTACTCTAAAGTCCTGCGCTATAAAACCAGTAGTCGTACGTAGAGTAAGACAAAATCCACCTGGCTCAGTCGCACAAGGTACATCCCCTACAGTAGAAATCCCCCTAAACTCAATGGAGCGGCGAGCATCACACATAATGTCACTACTTGCCTCAATCGCTAGGTCAAAGGAGGTCATCACGACTCCCATGGAGAGATCTATAGGCGTCTCGGGAAAACTAAGAGCAACACGTGTAAAACCAGAAACAGGATTGGTCCTAGCATACACAAATTCCAGGCATGTGTTGTCATCTACCGATGTACACATGAATAAGGTCTCGTCAAATGTGATTCCAGGATCAAGTATTATAAATAGCGTGTCATTTGGCTTCGTAGCAGTCTCTATAAAACTTGCTAATGTGATTTCTGTACTAATTATATTGGGCTCACATCCCTGAAGGATGCTATCGGTTTCTATCATGAGTTCAAACTCAGATAGATAGGGAGGATCTGCTCCCTCTACGCGTATATCAGCTGATCGGATAGTAATCTCATCATTGATCGCAGCCTCGCCACAAGGCCTCAAACCTTCACCAATAAATCGCAGATTTTCTCCAGAGGTGAAATCGCAATCGGTCTCTACGATAACATTGAAATATACCGCCCTTAGATTGGGATTGATCTCATCAAGTGTACCTGGAAGGCCCTGCTCACCTACCGCCGAGTGATCCTCTATAAAATATGTCAGCACATTACCCTGTACAGATGGAGTGAGAAATTCTGTATTGCCTGAATTCAGCGGATACTCTACTGATACTGGTCTGATAGTAGCACCCTGTGGTACTACGATTGTAAATACTGGTTCGTTAAGAAACGCCGCCTGCGCACTATTAAATAAGACGAGGAAGGTATCACTACTACACAAGTCAATAGGCAGCTCGGGATCACGATCGATAGCGAGCTGCACCTCTGATAATTGTGGCTCTGCAGTGATAAAAATTGTGTCTTCTATACATGGAGCTGTGCCTGGATCCATAGGAAATGATGCACACTCCCAACCCATCTGAACCAATATACTATCAGGAGGACACTGTGATATTACTCCTGTCACTTCGATCTCTTGCGTCTGTCTTCTCAGGAGAGCTTCATTGAGCCTTATCCAATCACCTTTAATATAAGGTATAAAAGGAATAACTGTATCTGCATCCGCATCACGAACTCCTAGGAGTTCGATACTCGATACTCTATCTTCAAATGCGAGCCACACGTTAAAGCCATTGACATTGGAAATATTTCTTACATCGATATTCCACGACACCGTGTCCTGACTGGCAAATTGATTACCACTTAGATTCTCCAGTTCATACATGGGGAGCTGATGCGTTACATCTCGCAACCCTGTGCGTATGACAGGCTCATAGCAAGATGTGTCGTGAGCATAAGCATATTTCTGGGCATGATGAGTGACTCTTATGGTGCCATCTTTACTGCGGCAGCTCGGTGTAAAGCTTGGTCTGAAAGTATAGCCAGACTCAAATATCTGAGGTCCGTTTTGATCACCCTTAGGCCAATCTCCAGGGTTATACCAGGTAAATCTCTGTAAAGTGTCATCACCCGAGATGCGATCTGGTTCTCCTACAAATGTCTGTAGCCGGGTGCTAGGATAGCCATCTGCTACTGCTCCCTCAGAATCCAGCACTGTCGCGTCCGCATTGAGAATATCGCAGGTAGTAATCTCTACTGTAATACTATCTAGACTATAGTAAGGTCTGATCTCACCAGGATAGATATCGCCAGGACCTCCATCATAGCTCAATTGCATAGAGACAGCATAATCTACACATCCTCGAGGTCTAGGGCGACCAAATGCAGTGGTAGAAAATTCTGGACGATGTACATAGAGCTCCATGGATAAATCAAGACACTTTACTTTATCCAAATCTGGGTCATTGTCTTGTATCGTATCGACAAGATTATAGAAGACCACTCTTGGCTCTTCCAACCTCGCAGCATTTTCTCGTTGAATACTTCTATTCTTCAAGACTTTCATCTTGAGATTTACATTGATACTATCATTAGGCTGTAATCCGCCTGCAGGTAGAGAATCTGTGAATTCGTAGGTGAATAAGTGATCGAACCCAGTCTGATTGTCAAACACGGGAGGGGGCATATTGAAGGTGTCATAAGTCATGAGATCTGCATCCCAAATGATAAATTCGCCACCAGCATATTCTAAAATATTCGCTCTGTTGGTAGACATGTAAGATACATCTAAGAAAGCGTTGGGCCACGTCTGATCAGGACCACCACTCAGCCCAGGAATCTGTCGACTCGTAGCGATAAGACAGAAAGTGTCGTGAGGCATCACTCTGCGCAACTGAACAGGATCTATAGTAGCCGGATCGACGTATTCATCACAATTCGTAGGGCTAGGAAAGCCAGTTGTGATTCTCTGCGTCTCGGTTGATCTTACTGTCAGCCCACCATAGGGACAAGGATTTCCACAGATAAAGACAGGGCTGTAGACAGGGCATGAAAAAGTCTCAAGAACGTCGCATGCTACATCACATTGAAAATCCATCTGAAAATCAAATCTCGAAGAACCTTCGAGAGCGTCACAATCAAGGACCAACTCTAGATTAAAACAAATAGCAGCATTATCGTCAAAGAGCGCTGTATAGAAAACGCTGTCGCCCACTTGCACTGCTGGACTTACTTCTGAAGTACCCGTCATCGAAGAGCTAAGAAGACTAATACCAATAGGCATGCGTCCAATAAGCGTCAACTCTGAAGTAGGACACTGAATAAAACTATCGCCTCGATTACCGCTAAATCGGTGCGCTCCACATACCATGACGGTAAATGGTTCATTATCAAATACATTGGAAGGGGCTATAACAGTTCCGTCACCATCAAGAGTAAACTGAAAGAATCGAGATCTCGTCGCTACAACTTCAAGATCAAGTCGATCTCTACACTCATCCGTAAAAGATGTCGCTACTTTATACGAACCAGATACTCTTCTTGCTCTACATCCTGGAACTTCAACAGGAAGATGCTTTAATAGAATTGTATACGACTCGCCTGGTGCAAGATCGTCAAACTGTCCATCACCATCGAGATCCTCTAGTCCTACTCCAGGACCGTCAGGATCCACTGAAAGATCACCCAAATTGATGACCACGCCTGTATCTGTAGTTGCAGTTGTCTGACCTATCGAAAAAGGCACATCCGTACCATTCACACAAGCCGCTACGATAGGAATTCCGGTGCTTGCTCGACCTGGATCCAGCGATAGACTAAAACCTCGAGAGTTAAAGCCTGCCAAGTATTGGATGTTATAGGCGACTACTTGACCGTCATTTGTAAATTCATGGTTAACAATAGAGGTATCACAAAAATTAGAAGCTTGTTGTACGCCGCCACCAGTATAAATGACATCAGGTACTCCGCCTGCTAAGGGAAGTGCACAGTCGACTATGAGGGATCGCTGACAGATCTCACCAGCACAACCCCAATAGGCTTGCATCTCACTGTCCGTATTACAATCAAGTACAGCGATGCTACGCGTCAGCTCGATAATTTCTCCATTGTCAAAGCAATCACCTAGACCAGCACGCATAAAGTCGTCTGTATCAAATATATAAAATAAGGTGTCGCCTCTCATCTCAGGCACTATGGTAGCACCCACATGATCGATATTAAATGTATTAATACCTGACTCTTCAAGAATCCAAAATTGAAAGCTATCTACACAGCCCAATCCACCATTCACAATCTCAATAGGTTTCATAAGGGTATCACCAAATGTCACCTCAATTGGTTCTGGCTCTGAAATAGCAAGTGACCCAACTAATAGGTCATAGGCATTTACCGTAGGATCATTATCAACCACCACACCTGCATCATGGAAGATTCTGATAGCACCCTTAAATGTTCCACCCGCCAACTGAAACTCAACTGCCTCACAAGTCTGCGCCACACGCCCCCAAGTAATGATAAACTGATTACCAAACTCGATCACGCCATCATCAGCTTCAACTCTAAATCGGACCTTATTAAGATTGCTTATATCGACACGCGTAAAGGTGAAGGTAGAACCCAGCTCACCGATAATGTCAAATTCCCCAGGCACGTAGTCAATACCCGGCGGCAGATCAAGCTCGATGACGACACCACCGCTGTTGTCCGTAACCGTAAAGGCAAATCGCGCAAAGTTGAGAAAGGAAGCCTCGTCAAGGCAAGCTACTACATCCTCTGTGGGAAATTCGTCCCCGGCAAAATCACTGTAAAACACAGAGACTTGAGATTGGCCACAGAAAGGTACTAGTAAGACAGCGCCGAAGACAAGCGTGCGCAGTAGAGTAGAAATGGGAGTAATGACTCTCATAAGTTCATCGTTTCATTCAGGTGTATGCTAGAAACACAGAGTCTCTATCATGGATAGGTTCATTGACAGACTCAGCTCGCCTATGGGCAGAGCTATGCCTGACTGAGCAAAGATAATCAGACCAATTGACAATCTCATACTTATTGTTGCTAATAACCCTAAATCCTAGGTCTTACACATATATAATCTTTCTATACGTATGATGCCCAAGTGAGGCTATTTACATATTCAAAATATTCTATGCCTTTGAATCCAATGAGATCATCAGATCCTCGACCTGGTGCACGATCTCATCATACTGCTTGCTTCGTTTCACACCCCGATCGCGATGCAGTGGCAGATCCACAGCCACTCTGTGGACGATATGCGACGGTTGACGATCGAGTATATAAATCTCATCCGCTAGATAGACAGCCTCACTGATATCATGTGTGACAAATACGACCGTGCTCTGAAAACTATGCCAGAGATCACTGAGTAGATCTTGCATTTGCAATCGGGTGCGTATGTCCAGAGCTCCAAAGGGCTCATCCATCAAGAGTATGCGGGGATTTGCCAAGAGGCTCCTTGCGATCGCGACTCTCTGTAGCTGCCCTCCACTGAGTGTAGGGTACTGGGCGTACTTATGTTCATGACCTTCTAGTCCTACACGCTTGATGAGTTCTAGGGCTTGCGCATCGCGCTCTTTGCGGGGCATACCCTTGTATCTCAGGGCTAGAGATACATTATCGAGCACTGTCATCCAGGGAAGACTGCTGTATTGTTGAAAGACCATACTGACCCTATGATCTGGTGACGCTGGCTTCCCATCTATGAGTACATGTCCAGTCGTAGGTAGCTGTAAATTGGCGATATATCTTAGAATCGTGCTCTTGCCGCTTCCACTCGGCCCTAGGATGCATATAAATTGACCTTGATCGGGCTTATCCTCTATGAGCAGATCGAGATCCTTGATGACCCAGTTGGCTCCCTCATCATAGCTCTGCCCTACTCCGCGCAGTTCTATGATATTGCTCAGACTTGTGTCTTTGAAATCAACTGCCATTTGCTGCTTTTATGTAGGGGAACTTTCGTTCAAATGCGAACTTGTAAATCATCATTCCTAGCACAAGCAATCCAAGCACCCATAGCACCCATACGGTGTCCTGAAATACGGAAGACAGGTATTTATCTGGTAGGAATTGGATCAGCTCATTGAAAAGTAGTAGGTAGAAGGCACCTGCAAAGAGCCACTTGACCACGCTTTTCATGTAACCCACTATCAATTGTACACTCTCGGAACCTTGCTGGATCAATACCGGCTTTCTGCGCGTAACGTACTTATGTGGAAACCATCTCTTGTCCAAGCTCGTGAGCAGACGATCCTGTAAGATACCTATCAATATGATCAGTAGTAATATCGCGAAGGTTTTATCCAATCGTCCTCTGCGCAGGCCTACTTTCCAGATGAGTCCACCTAGTCCTCCCTCACCTCCTATAGACTCTGAGATGATGATATAAGTCCAGGAAATCGCTGTAAGTACTCGTATATCATCGCTGATACGACTCAGCACAGACGGCAGATATACAGTTCGTACGGTCTGCCACCAGTTAGCGCCTATAGTGTACACTGTCTTTACGTAGACTTGATTGACTTCATCTATACGCTGTATCACGATCGGTAGCAGGTAGATCAATATACCAAATGCTAAGAAGTGAATCTTCATACCACTTCCTATTCCAAACCAGGCAATGAAAAGTCCTAGCACAGCAGGTAAACTCACGTAGCGCAGAGATTCTACAATACCTTTTGCCGAAAGGCGTATAGGAATAACTAGGCCAATGATAAAACCGAGAGGAATTGCCAGTGCTATCGCTTCTATATAACCACCTAGATTGAGGCCTATAGAATAGCACATATTGCTAAGTAGGCTATTTTCACGAAGGAGCTCACCGAAAGCTCGATAGACATCCCCAGGTGATGGCAGTATGCCTGCTTTGATGATAGGCTCAGACCCAAAGGTCAGGAGATACCATAATAGTACGACTAGCCCATACCCCAGTAGCTGCATGAGCACTCTGGTAAGGGCGTTGGCATCATCCCAGTGCGAGCGTAGAATCATCTACTGTGCGGCTATCAGCTGGAATTCTGTGCGGCGATTGCGCGCCTTACAACTCTCAGAAGAATTTCCTTCGCAGCCAGCGACTGGCTCATCAGGACCATTACCTACGGTAATAATGCGATCTCTGTCCACATTGTATTCGGCAACTAGGTAATCTGCCACAGCTTTAGCTCTAGCTTGTGAAAGCCTCATATTCATATCTCGAGCTCCTACATTATCTGTGTTGCCCTCTATCCGTATACGTGAATTTGCGTATGTCTTGAGAACTGCGGCAAACTCTAAGTCGATGATCGTCTTAGCATTACTTCCTAGGGAACTCACACCTGTGGCGAAGTTGATCGTCACTGGCTTAGTACTGATCGCAGGTGCCTTTTTATCTTCTGTCGTAGGCGCCTTGAAATTTTTGGATCGTTCTCCATCATAGGCACTTCCCGTGAGAGCAGTAGTTCTACTTGCTGACGCGCTCGCTACGAGCTGGCGGAAGGGTGGAAATGGTTTCTTGATGATTCCTTCCTTAGTAAATAGGCGATTGACATTGTCATAGAGCTGCTGTCCCTTGTAGGCTCCGTCATCTCTGAGATTAAAGAAGCTCATATTGTCACCATGCGTGGCGAGGTAAGCGTCGTACATCATACCCATAGCATCATCTGGTGGCATGTCATAGGTCTCACCCATGATTTTAGCTGCTTTTACCTGATTAGCTTCGTTAGTCAATTCGGCACTGGCCTTCATCCATCCTTCATAGAATTTCTGGACTTTATCTTGGTTCTCTGAGACAAAATCTTCCTTGGCATACAGTATACCTGCGAGTGCGTAGGCAGCATCCTTAGTACTTTGAAGTATGCTACTTCCCTTGACAGTTTCTAGGATCTCGAAGTGCGCGGGACTCCAGACTACAGCAGCATCTGCGCTACCTGCTTTGAAAATTGCTGCGGCTGTAGGATTATCAGTAGCCTCGATGATGGTCACATCATCCAGTGTCATACCAGCAGCATTGAGCGCCATCATAAAGAAGGTCTGGCTCGGAGTGAGTGGTGTAAGGACGACTTTCTTGCCTCGTAGATCATTGACACTCGTGATGCCGCGACGTGCCACGAGCACGTCTCCACCTCTAGACCAGTCAGTCTGCAATACAACTACTGGCTCATCCTCTGTCATACCCTCATATTCGAGCAACATGCCATCAAAGGTATTGGCCCGCATATCAATTCTATCGGATTTCCACGCTTGCCAGGAGGAGACCATGTCATCCATGAGGATAAAGTTGACTTTGATACCGTACTCTTTCCAGAAGCGAGAGTATTCGCTGTGCTTGAGACCTTCATTAAAGTAAAGACCTGGAGCAAATCCACCCCAAGTGACGATCTGCACATTGAGAGCGTCATCATCATCTGATCCACCTCTATCGGCTTTGCTATTTTGGTTGTTTTTGCCTTTATCCTTGCCACTACCGAGCAATCCTCCACCCTTTTCTTCACCTTCCAGTTCTACTTTATCAGCCTGATCGGCTTTAATCTTGTCAAGGACACCTGTCTGCTGCAACAGGTAACGTCCACCAAAAAAGATGAGCGCAAGTATAAGAAGCGTGATAATGAGCTTAGAAAATGTGGTTAATTGTCTGGCCATGGTACTGTGTGCTAGTGCTGATTAATCAAATAGTGTGTCATACTGATTGCCTCGCTTACCTCCACGTGCCTTTACGGGTTCGGGAGTAGTGATAGGCGAATCTAGATCAAGGACATTGTTGTCGTCTTTAGCTTGTTGGAGGAGTGTTTCTTTGTATTCACCGAGAAGGAGCGAGTCGCCTTGCTTTTCCCACTGCTCGAGCATTTTCAGGCCTTTCTCCTCAAATACGCCATTCTGCAAGTCGATGCTAGCCATGAATCCTTCACTCATGTCCATGAATTGTTCCATTTCTCCCACTTTCTGACTGACGTCGTCGGCAATGGCCTCTAGCGCTTCATCAAACATCCTGCGCTTATCGCTATCTCCAGATATGATACTCATGGCGCTTTTCATAGCTCCATGGCTGGCACGGATCGCCTTGCGCTCCTGCTCCTTAACCTCCACTTGATCGACGATATCTTCCATCATGATCTCTGAGTTCTCGTGCATCTTAAAGAGCACTCGATAGAGGACTTCCATACGTTGGTATAGATTGGATAGTTTGGCATTAGACTCTTGCAGTCGAGCAGCCTTGCGTGATCCTAGGATCATGGCCTTTTGCTGATCATTATCTCTTGCCTTACTTGCTATTTCGAGATTACTCTGTATATCCTTTTGATTATTGAGCATCTGCTCCTTGAGCATATGCATCTGGCCTCGTAGCTGAGTAACCTGGCGATTCATCTTGCGTAGATTACTCTTAAGGTCGTCTACGTATCCTCGGAGAATAGCTATCGGATCCATCTCGATGAAGAGCCCTGTGATCCATCGCATGGCGCTCTTGTACATGTAGCTAATCAGCGTCCGTGACTTCTTATCTATCGCCAAGAATATGATCGCTCCTAGAGCGAGTAAGGATATACCCAGACCGATAGGAGTAGCGGCAAATGCGGCAAAGGCCGAGAAGGCTGAAGATACTACGATACCTATACCTAGCACTATTCCACCAAGTACCACGGCTCCTAGGATACCCTCGGGCTTCTTCCAGAATGATTTTTGTAATTTCCGTTTCGCCATGAATTATGCGGTAGTGAGGTATTTTCTGATATTTTCGAGATCTGTCGTAATCTGAGATGTAAGATGCTCGTAGCTCGAGTCAAAGTTGGCTTTGGTCTGAGATAATTTAGCCTGATCAGCTTGTAGCTCTTCTTTCATTTGCGCGACAGCGCTATCCATCTCCTTTATCTTCTGCTCTATAGCCTTGATTTCTGACTGCCATGTGGCGATCTGAGATTCTGAATCTGCGATTTCTTGCTGCTTACCGTCCAGCCTTCTTGAAGTCTGAGCTTGTAGCGACTCGAGAAATTTCTTATCTTCTTTCTCTAGAATCTCAAGGTAGTGCTGGGCGCTGTTTTGCAATCCTGCAGGTGTGGCTTCCATTGCCTTGGCCATGGCATACGCCGACTTATATCTAGTGGCATCATCCATCTGCATCTCGTGTAAGGACACGAGAGAGCGCTTGTATTCTAGGTAGTCAAAGCCTGGCGTGTTAGCATCATTCATGGCGCCGAGCAGTATTTCGAGAAACTTGTCTTCTACCTTGCCATCCACATCTGTCAACTTGAGTATGGGAGTGGTAGTACTCGTAGGCTCTGCACTGCTAGTGTTCACTTCGACACTTGCGCTACTTTGCTCGGGAGCAGTTGGCTGCCGAGATGACTCTGCCTCTGTGACAAAGAGCCCTTTCATCTTATTAAGTATACTAGACATAGATAGTGTATGAGATCCTGTACTCGGATCACTGACAAAGGTACAGCACCTAGCATATACATAGACGGTCCGCTAAGATAACTGCATAGCTGAGACAGCAACTTACATTTGCACTCATGGAAGTAGAACATCATTACCAGCTACGTGTACGCTATTCTGAGACAGATCAGATGGGATATGTCTATTATGGTAACTACGCCAGCTACTTTGAAGTAGCGCGTGTAGAAGCTCTGCGTACTATGGGTCTCTCCTATCACGATCTGGAGACTGTCCACCATATACTCCTACCTGTACTGCGCTGCGACATACGATATCTGCGTCCTGCTAGATATGATGACCTTCTAGATATATATACGCGGTTCACGAGGCTAGACGCAGAGGAAGTATATACCTACACGGAAGTCAAGTGTAAGGCAAAGCTGTTAGCGGCTGGTCGCGTGCGTCTGCGCTACGTGAGTACTGAGTCAAGACGAAGCACTGTACTGCCACAGGTCGTACAAGACATCCTAGGCGATTATATGATTTCTCGTGATGAGTAACAGATGGATGCGGAATATGAGGTTCTTGCGTCTGCTACGATGGGCCAAGGAGCGCAGTCTACCGGGACTGAGCGGGATACCTGTGTATGATGTAGTGGATTTTGTCTGGCGAGAGATACGCAAAGACAATCTCATGACACGAGCCAATTCCATGGCTTTTAGCTTTTTTATCTCCCTATTTCCACTGATCATCGTGGGTCTGACACTGTTGACTTATGTACCGAGTGCTAACTCGGACAGCTTTATAGAGTCTAAGCTGATCGAAGTATTTCCGAGCACGGCTGAGGAATTTATCCACGGATTAGTTACAGATCTGGAAAGTATCAAGCGCGGCGGTGTCTTGAGTCTTGGGTTTCTTGCTGCGCTGTTTTTTAGCAGCAATGGAATGATCAATATGATGCGTGGATTTAATAAACAGTATAAGCTATCCTTTAAGAAACGCTCTGGCCTCAAGAAGCGCGGCATTGCAATTTTACTTACGATTTTGCTATTTGTACTGACGTCCTTCACGATCATCTTTATCACTTTTGGGCGAAAGCTCATCAGTCTAGCCTTTGAGTTTTTCCAATTATCTGACCTGGACTATATCGGGCTAGGCTTACTGAGATGGATCGCTGTGATTTTCCTTTTCTACAGCATCATCAGTGTGATTTATAAACTAGGACCAGCCTTTCGGCGAAAGCACGGCTTCCTCACTCCAGGTGCAACCTTGGCTACGGTCTTAATCATCTTGATTTCACTGATCCTGTCGTACATCGCTAATCGATTTGGAACATGGAATAGGATCTATGGATCGATCGGATCGCTCGTACTGATCATGGCTTGGTTCCAGGTGAGTTCGCTCTTTTTACTGCTGGGGTTTGAGATGAATGCTGCTATCGTAGTGGCTAAGGATAAGCGCCTCAGTCTGCCAGAAGGTGAATCACTGTGGGTAAATGAAGGCAACAAGCAGTAGTAGGCTTAGGCTCTACGAATCAGCGACACGAGCATCTTGATCTTGATAAGACTCGAGAAAACTGCCGATGAGATAGAGGCTACCTGTGATGAAGATCAGATCATCAGTCGATGCCTCTCTGCGCACTGCTTGGTAAGCCTCGTATGGATCTTTTATTGCTCGTGCATGCCATCCCATCTCCCGTGAAATCTTAAGCAATTCCTCAGTGTCAATCGCTCTGGCGATCTCTGCCTGACTGAAAATCACTTCACAGTCTGGAGGAAGATCCTGTAGCAAGCTCGCCACGTCCTTCTGTATAGAAAATCCTAAAATCAAGAAGATCTTGCGTCCCTTCTGCGAGTTGAGATAATCGAGCACGTGCCCAAAAGCTTGAGCATTGTGAGCGCCATCGATGCGTAGCTCTGGCTCCGTCGCTAGCAATTGCCATCGCCCTGCTAGACCAGTAGACGTGTACACTGATGATAAGCCTTGGGTAATCACGTCCGCTTCTACTGATACTCCTTGCAAATGGGTATAAGCGATATACGCTGCTAATGCAGTCTGCACATTCTCCGCCTGATAAGGACCTCTCAGATCAGTTGCACCTGTAAGCTGTGACTTGCCTGGCTCCATGGATAGCATGTAGCGTCCACTGTCTAGATCGACCTCTGAGACTAGCTCAGAAGACTGATACACAGTTACCGATTTTGAAGCAGCGATACTCTCTATTACTGATCTAGGTGAAGAGGCTATACCCGACGCTAGCACGGCCGTACAACCAGTTTTGATGATGCCAGCTTTCTCTGCAGCAATAAGCTCTAGCGTGTGACCTAGTACGTCTTGGTGGTCGTATGCTATACTGGTAATTACCTGCAGATCACTATGAAGTACATTGGTACTATCTAGCCGGCCGCCAAGTCCTGTCTCTATGACTGCTATATCAACGGCTTGTGAGACGAGATGATCGTAAGTAAACGCCACTGTGGCTTCAAAGAAGGACGGCTGTATCCTATCCATGAGTTCTCTGTGCTGCATCACCCAAGCACTTACAGCTTGCTGAGAGCAGGGCACACCATTTACTCTTATACGCTCGCAGTAGTCGGTGAGATGTGGCGAGGTGTAGAGACCAACTTTCAGTCCCTGTGCCTGTAATAAACTCGATAGGATGTGAGAGACCGAGCCTTTACCATTGGTACCAGCTACATGAATAGCTCGCAGCTTAGCTTCTGGATTACCCAGAGCATCACAGAGAGCTTGGGTCTTGCTCAAGTCAATCTTGGGAAGCGGTCCGCGCATGCGAGCATAGGCGGGTAGTTGATAGTAGAGGTAGTCTATTGCCTCCTGATACATAAGCTGCTTCACACGATTTACTTGACCTTAAAGTCAAAGGTAATTGTACCACACTGACGATCTACACCGCTTGCATCAAAGGCAAACTTTAGTGCGTTTTTTCGAGCTAGCTCAATCAAGTGAGAATCTGTAGTTGTGGAGCCACGCTGCGTGTAAGTAACCGAGCTGGGTATCACTTTACCGTCAGTACCCACGCACACTTTCATGACGACTTTGCCGGTCTTCTGTGTGTTATCCGAAACATCTGGTGAATAGACGAGTCCTCTATCAGAAAGACCACCTCCTACGGTGCCACTTCCAGTGCTGATGCCCTCTAGAATATCACTATTGGGATCTCCTCCTGGATCGCCCTGATTACCATCCGTGTCGGTCTCGCCTTTGCCATCGCCAAATAGATCGCCGTATTGTTTCTTCTTGGCATCGTAATCTGCCTTGGCTTTGGCGTCAGCCTCCGCCTTTGCTTTGGCTTCGGCTTCCGCTTTTTTCTTGGCTTCGGCTTCCGCTTTTTTCTTGGCTTCGGCATCAGCTTTCTTCTTTGCCTCTGCAGCCTTTTCTTTTGCCTCCGTTTCAGCCTTTTTCTTAGCTTCAGCTTCTGCCAGTTCTTTAGCTTCTTGCTCAGCTTTCTTGATGGCTACCTCCGCCGGATCCTCGGTCGTGACGACCTCTTTCTGCTCAGTGACTTCTGGTTCTGACTGCTCAGGCTCTGAGCTCTCTTCTGCTGTTTCCTCTACCGTCTCTTCTACAACAGTCTCTTCTGGTACTGACTCTTCTACCTCTTCCACGGGTGGACTCTCTTGAGCACCTGTCTCTTCTACTGGTTCATCTTGCTGTGTGTCAGGCATAGACGCACCTCTACCCTTGTCCGGCTCACCAAAGCTCACGAGCACGCCTGCTTGACCTGGAGGTGGATCAGGATAACTCATAAGCTTAAGAAATAGGAGAAGTATCAAGATCACGCCTATGATCGAAGTAATGATCTTGGCGATCTTGCGGTGCTTTTCTTCGTATACTAGTATGTCTGCGTACATGGTCTTGTTGCTTTGTCGTACTACTATGATGCTCTCGAGTTGCTGATAGGTGCCCTGTAGGGGATAATTAGCAGTGTCTTAACATCTTACTTCTTGGGCTCCGTGGCTAAGATAGCGCTGATGCCTAGATCATTGGCTATATCCATCACTGCCACCACATACTCTATGGGTGTGCCTTGCTCTGCGGCTATCGTGAGACTCGCTTTAGGGTCTTGCTGGACTTGAGCACGTACACCGCTGCGCAATTTGCTCGCAGAGACTTGATTAGCATTGAGATAGTAGGCGCCACTTTTCTTGATCGATACGGAAAGTGATGGCGGGGCAACCGTAGTGCTGTTAGAGCTCGGCAACTTCAGATTGAGAGCATTTTGGCTGACAAGCGTAGAAGTAAGCATGAAGAATATGAGAAGCAGGAAGATGATGTCTGTCAGTGACGACATCGAAAATTCTGCGCTGACTTTATTTCGTTTTTTAAGTCCCATGGATGGTGATTGTGATAGTGATTGACTAGGATCCTGGTTCTTGCAGGAGATCCATAAATTCCATGGTCGACCGCTCCATCTTGAAGACGACTTTATCTACACTTGCTACAAGGATATTGTACCCGATGAAGGCTAGGATTCCAATAAACAAGCCAGCAGCCGTAGTAATCAGGGCTTGGTAAATTCCGTCTGCGAGAACATCTGGTGTGACATTCTGCTCTGTAGCCATGGTGTAGAATGCTAGGATCATACCTGTCACTGTTCCAAAGAATCCAATCATCGGAGCTGCACCTGCTATGCTGGCCAGTGTGCTTAGATTTTTCTCTAGTTTAAATAGCTCTAGATTACCCACATTTTCTATCGCAGCATCGATATCTCTGAGAGGCTTTCCTATGCGCTGTATACCTTTCTCTACCAGGCGTGCAGAAGGAGAATCTTCTTGAGCACATAGTTCCTGTGCATGCTTGATATTGCCAGCAAGTACGCTGGTGCGTATCTGATTCATAAAGGTGGTATCAACTCTGCTTGCTTTCTTGATACTCAAGTATCGCTCGATAAAGATGTAGAGCGCTATAAGGAAAAGGATGAAGAGGATGGCTACGATGATCATTCCGAGTGGCCCACCCTTTTTGATCAGCTCAAAGGCGCTCATAGTTGCCGTGCCGGCTTCATCACCGAGATCGGCTTGAAGGGAGAAGAATAGTGAATGCATGGTCAGTGGTTTTGGTATAGAAGTGGTGAACGCGTCTAGATGGACGGTTCTTATGAGAATGCCACAAATTTCGCATTTCTTTCACAATGTATTAAGATTTCTTTAGATATGTCTGTCAATGCCTCTAGACACTTGAAGTTCTTGCATAGCGAGATCTACGGCATGGTCAGTCTGCTCTGTATGGCGGCAGGTCTTGCAGGAGGGCTAATGTGCATGTCTGCCTTGTTGCCTCGTCCTACTTCAGGATTCTTGACAGTTCGTCTACAATTTTGAGCTACTTTGTGCTGCTGGTGGGGCTTTCGCCCAAATGTGGGAGTGTTGACTATCGCCAGAGATATGCTTGCCGTGATAGATCCATCAGCAGATATGATGAAGTTGTCTCATAGCATTAGATGCACAAATTAGCCACTATCGGCACTTGCGAATACGGGCTTATGAGTTACTCAGATGATGCTAACTTCTCATCAATACGCTGGTTAGAAGCAGCAGAATCCCAATCCCTCACTAGTCATCTATCCTGTACGATCACAGTGCCTTGAGAAATGACCTTCCCCTCATATGTCAATATCCATGGATACCAGCCAGGCGAATAAGCACTCACGTCTATACTATGTTGCATAGAGGATAACTCTGAAACTTGATACATCTGCTGACCGCTTGACGAGTAGAGAGTATAGGAGCAGCTAGGACAAGTCTCGCTAAGTCGTAGGTGAACTATGTCGGAGCTAGGATTTGGAAAAATAGAAAAATCTAAGCTTAGATCCAGCTGAGGTAAATCAATGATTCTGGTAATGATCTGGTCATATCCCTCACAGTCTGGCTCAAGACAGCCATCACCATCCACTCGCAGTATCCACACGTCCGCATCTTTCGATAATGCACCATTCAGAAGAAGCGTGTCGGCATTACCACCAACAGCCAAAATATCTCCATCCGGCAACTCTATGGCTTGAAGAAGTCCGCCGTCTTCTCTTCCGCTATCAAATTCATAGTCACTTGCAATATGCAAGTATTTCCTTGACCAGAGTAATTCTCCACTCGGTGATATTCTGAATAACCAGCCACTAGGCGCTATGGCATTGCCCTCTACGATACCCGTACCAGCTCCTATAATATCGCCATTCTTAGCATGTGTCAAATTATTTATTACAAATTGCCCAAAAAATGGATGAGAATCATCAAATGCAAATGTCCACATAAACTCACGCGATGAATCATATTTTGACACAACCGCGTTATTAACTTGACGATGAGCTCTAATCAAATGGCCTTTACTGCTGATATCTAGACCAGCATGATTAGCAACAAAGGCGACATTACTCGACGGCAATTGTTGTTCCCATATGATCTCACCAGTATGGGAGATCTGCCAAGTGAGATAATCCTGTTCTCGATCTATCCACAGGGATTCTAAGGCTTCCAAGTAAACCGTGCTATCATGCTGTGGATGACTATTAACGAACTGAAACTGTTGCTGATCTGGACGAGTCCAAATGATAGAATCCCATAAGATGTCACCGTTGCTCGTATCTACACTCATAAGCCAATCACCTTGCGGTGATTCATTCCAAAAGCTACTAACCAATAGACTACCATTAGCCATCATGCTAATCATCCTAGGCTTAATATCGAAGCGATCACTTCCAGAGATACTATCTGGCAGAGTGTAGCTCCATGATTGCTCAAAAGCCCAGCCCGCGTCTGAGGCTTTCTCTACATTAAATATATGTAGTGCACGATCTGTATCAGGTACGGGGTGACCGACATAATAAATCTTATCTCCAGCCTTAGCAGCTTCTTGAAAAGCACTCGCGCGTATATTATCGAATGTAGTCAAATTGACAACCGATCCTGTACTATCGATTTGGAGAAGATGCTGACAACTGAGATCTGTGCTGCACACACCAGATGCTGAAATCAAGACATGACCCTCATCGTAGTCATACCACATCTGCCTTCCAACCTCAAGCAGACCGAGCTTGTAGATTTTGCTGTAGTTTTCTTGTGCCTTGACGCTGGTACCCGCTAAGAGTACAGAAACTACAACGACGCACAGGATTCTCACTCTCAAATTAAAAGATTGATAAATTACTAAACGGGATATATTAAATCTTGGCACTGAAAACCTGGGAGCACTGGGCTTAGCAAACTGTCGAGTTACTTGCAGTATTCATATGTATGTAGTGGCTCATGAGCTATCTTATTCAA
>Ga0209303_1000517_pt1 | contig 29693 bp, 27 predicted proteins | sample SidtaG_3_FD_187449 | JGI IMG/M metagenome (GOLD analysis project Ga0209303, IMG submission 187449) | Marine algal microbial communities from Sidmouth, United Kingdom - Sidmouth_Asex1 metaG (SPAdes) (version 2) | ecosystem: Host-associated > Algae > Red algae > Unclassified | place: Sidmouth... | reverse complement strand
TGAAAGAAATTAAATAACATGTGCCATTATACTCGTCTTTTTTCCGTCTAAGAATCCTTTGAAATCCTTATCCCGAATCGGGGTTCGGGACAGGCTGTAGCTAAGGCTATGTGCGGCTTTCAAAAATTCCTTAGACAAAAAAAATACTTCGCATTATGGGACATCTTATTTAATTTCTTTCATTTGGGGTAGATTATTTTCTTCCTCTTCCCTTAGTCCTCCTCTTTCTCTTGTTTGGCACTAAAGCTTTCGTACCAAGTATAGCCGAGTACGGCGTGAAAAAAGATGACTTCGGAGACCTGTGGCGTATAGTTTTCACCGAAGAAATTGGAACAGATGGCGAGTAGTCCGAGCAAACCAGATATGACGGTAAAGGCAATTCGGCGGGCGTAGTAATCCTGCCATGTACGCAGAGTGCCGACCAATGGAAATAACATACCCAAACCAACAATACCTAGTGAAAAAAAGAGATTTTCTTTGGTGATACAAAAGGAAGCAAGGCTTACCATACATCCCATGAATATTACGGCAAATGCTCTTGAAGTATTACGTTCGCGGTTGGAAAGTATCTGTCGGGTGCGTTCATCTTTTTGCAAATAGGCATTAAAAATAACGTCAGGAAACCACATGAAAAGTAGTATCGACAGATAAATCGGAGAAAGGTAAGGAAGGTGACTTGCGCAGAGTACCAAGCCAGTGACAAGTATGATTTTAGAGGAATCCCAGCAGGTATTTGCCCAATAATTGGCGTTCATTACCCAGCGATAGAGTTTATATTTTGTTTTGAGAGATTCGACCAAGCCGCTACGTGCAAATTCGAGTTCGGGGTTGAATCCGAGCGCGGCATCGAAGTGTTCGCGAGCAACTTCAAATTGTTTTTGTTCGAGTGCTGCCCAACCTTTATTGGCGTGTGTTACAGGGTTTTCGGGGTCGCTGTGCAAGGCAAGTTCAAAGGTCTGATTAGAGGCTTCGTGTTCGCCAATTCGATTGAGGACACGAGCGCGGAGGATGAGGCTGTCGATGTGTTCGGAGTCAAGATTAAGGCTCATATCGCAAATTTTGAGGGCTTTTTCCCACTCAGTTTGCTGAAAGAAAATTGTCCCCAATACGTATAAATAATCAGGATGTGCAGCGTAGTGACTCAGGCTGATGCGGATCGTTTTATCTGCTTTATCATAACGTTCCTGTTCGAGATAAATTAGGCTGAGTACGTAATAGTGGTTGGGATTGGTCGGCTCCATCCGAATGGCAGATTTCGCTTCATGAAGTGCTTCGGAAATGAGATTTTGACGCAGTAGGCAGGTACTCAGCATGGCGCGTGTAGCAGCATTTGAACGGTAGAGCCCCAGTGTCTGGCGCAATTCCTGTTCAGCCATCTTAAAACGCCCTTGTTGCATCAACAAGCGTGCTTTTTTTAATGCTGCGTGCTTCATGTGAGAGAAGTTCAAGTACGACCTCAAATTCAACTTCAACCGCAAATTCAAATCCAGAAATAATTTCAACGAAGTTGAAATAAGTCTTTTAATTTTTTTAATTGAATTTGTAGTTGAGGTTGAAGTTGAGGTTGAAATTTACACGGGGTGCTTTTTCAAATACTCTAAAATTTCGTTGTACAAGCCGCCTTCGTTGGCAAAAAGGGCATATTGTTTCGCCTTTTTCAACCATTCTTTGGTGCTTGGGCGTACTCTTCGGGCTGCGGTTGTCAAGTCTTCCTGATTGAGCGGCGTACTTTTACCAGAATTCATGGCAATGGTAATCTTATCTTGTTTTGCCAAATCTACCAGTGAGCCTAAGTCTGCTCCCGAAAAGCCTTTTGTTTTTCTGGCGAGTAGTTGATAGCTGAGTTCTTCTTTATTGTCAATATCTCTGAGTAATATTTCGAGGATCGCGGCACGGGCATCTCTATCCGGCGGCGGTACGAAAACGATACGGTCAAAGCGTCCCGGACGACGAAACGCCTCATCCAAATGCCAGGGGGCATTGGTAGCGGCAAGTATCAGGAGGTCTTCATTTTGGGCGTCAAAGCCATCCAATTCGGACAAAAACTGATTGATGATGTAACGGGAGCCGCTTCGTTTCATATCGCTACGGTCGGAGCCGAGTGCGTCTGCCTCGTCGAAAAACAGCACACAAGGGGTGCGTCTTCGAGCGATTTCAAATATTTCGTGCAAATTTTTTTCACTTTTACCTATCCACATTTCGAGTATTTCGTGGATGCCTACGGGAATGAGGTTGCCGTTCATTTCGCCGGCAGTAGCACGCGCGATATGAGTCTTGCCACAGCCCGGAGGACCGTAGAGCAGGATACCGCCACCGGCTTTTTTGCCGTAAGATTCGTAGATATTGCGATGTCTGTATGGTAAGATTATTTTTTGGCGAATTTCTTCTTTCACATACCCCATTCCACCAACTTCATCGAAGGAGATATTCGGTGCAATGAGTTCTTCGAGATAAGCTTCTATATTGTCATCTTTATTAATAAAAGTAGTATCACCATCTTCTTTAGAAAATGGCTTCACAGGCACGCCATGTACCAATTTCTCTAAATCCGCATCTTGCAACGTAGGGTCAGCTTGGACGGCTGCATGGTAGGCATACTGCGCTTCGTCAAAATCTTCTTCGCTGGCGTGTAAACGTGCTTTGAGCAAATAGGTAGAACCCGGTGGATTATTTGAAGCGATAAGCTCTTCCAACAAAACCCATGCTTCATTTAGTCGGTTTGCACCATAGAAAGCATTGCCCAAGCCCAATTTTGCATTTTTGCAATCAGGTTGAATAACCAATTTTTCGCGATAATAGGAACTCGCCTCATTATAACGCTCTGTATCAACCATAATATCGCCGATAACTTGCAATAATGGAGGGTTTTGGGGAGAGTGCCTGAGTGCTTTTAATAAGCCGTCAAGTAAATCTTCGTGAGTATACATTTGTTGTATTAACGGATTTTGTTAGTAGCCTTTCAACACAATATTAGATAAAAAAATCAACAATTACACATTTTGTGACAAATAAATGTTTAACACATAACGAAAATAGACCACATGGTGGGAGCTAAAAAAAGTGACACTTTTTTTACTTAAAAAAAGTGGTTAAGTCCCGTAATTAGCGCATTGTGACACTCGTATCTAATTAACTTTTTATAGACTATTTAGTAGTTTTTTGGCTTGTTCTCGGCGTTTTAGCGTGACAGTTTCACTCTGAATAATTTTTTGTAATATATTCTCAGTTGACTGCAAATCTCCTTTACGAAGATAGCTGTGTGCCAAGTACCAAGTTGCTGCATCACTTATATCAGACTTTTTAGCGCGAATTTGCTCAAAAACCTCAATCGCATTATCATATTTTTTTACTTGTAAATGACAATATCCTAAGCCTAAACCTGCTTCATCGGCATTTGTTGAGGCATAAATTTTAGTCAATTCGGGTATCGCTTCACTGTATTGCCCGTTTTTTATTTTTTGATAAGGTGCAATGAGGCTTTTGGTGGTTTCCGTCGTGCCTTCTGACGAACGTCGCACCTCCAAAGCCGGCGCACTACCGATAGTATTTTTGGAGATTTGCATGGCATCAGGCGAAGGAAAAAGTATCGGTAGTGCAAATACCGCTAGCAGTATCGCCGCAGCCGCAGCAACTGCAAACCGAAAAATGCGTCGATTTGGGGTAGTAGGAGTAGCCGCTTCGGCAGTAGCCTTTACGTCCCTATTTTCTTCGATAGTGGCTTTCGCGTGAATATCGCGTAAGGTGTGTACAAACGGTATTTCATCATCACCCATCAGTGCAATGTCTATATCACGATGTAGTTCGACTTCTGCTTTGAATGCAGGGTCGCTTTTCATTTGTGCCTCAAATTCGGTGAGGGCTGTGCCGCTAAGTTCTCCATTAAGATAGTCGTGTACCTGTTTTAATATTGCTTCGTTCATTGTATAGTATAAATTTAGGTAAACTATTTTTGATTAGTGAAAGAAGTTAAATAACATGTGCCATTATACTCGTCTTTTTTCCGTCTAAGAATCCTTTGAAATCCTTATCCCGAATCGGGGTTCGGGACAGGCTGTAGCTAAGGCTATATACGGCTTTCAAAAAATCCTTAGACAAAAAAACACTTCGCATTATGGGACATCTTATTTAATTTCTTTCACTTAGGTGATTTTGGACTTTTGATTGGATTTTGCTTCGCAAAATCGAGTATTTTTGCGTAGCAATCAAAAATCTTTTCATCCCTTAGGAACAGGATTTCAATAAATGTAGATTTTGACTTGTTCTTTTCTCCTTTTTCTTCGTTATGAAAATCCTTGCGTAGCTTGGCTATGCGCGGTTTTCATGCCTCGAAAAAGAAAAAAATAACGGCGTCAAAAAAACTTAATTTATTTATGCCTCGTTCCTTGATCTTTAAGTTCTGCGAATCTCGCGTCTTGCTGTACGAGTTTTATTAATTGTTTCTTACACTTAAAATGTTGCTGTTTTGCAGTCTGTTCATTCTTGTAATTAAGAAGTACGGCGATTTCTCGCATTTTCTTTTTTTGAAGTGCCAGTTGAATCACTTGCTGACATTTTTCACCAAGCAGTACAAATTTTTCTTTAAAAAGCCTCTGTCGTGATGCTTGGTGTATGACATCTTCAATGTTTTCTTCGACTATAAATCCATCCTCATCCTGAATTGTCACCTCTTTGCGTGATTTTTCATTCAATTTTCTTAACCACACGAATTTACATATAGGATATAGGAAGTTATAAAACGGGCAGGTCAGCACGAAATCGGGCTTGAGTGCATTCTTGTAAATAATCACCATGGCATCCTGAAAAACATCCCGTGCATCGTCTGCATTGCCGCTATTGGTTGTCACCATGCGCCTGATTTTTGGAAAAAACTCATCGTACATTCGCTTGCCAACAAATCGGTTGTTCTTCAACATAGCTTCTATATAGAAACTTTCTTTATGTGGTACTTTATCGCTCATAATATTCATTAATGCTTAATAATTAACGATTAATGATTAATGATTAATGTTCTTTTACGCATAGCGAAAAAGAAACACCTCTCATGATGTTAGGGAAGACGAAAAAAATAATCTACCCGTCTGAATTGCTCTTTTTCCTATTTGTCTCCTCAAATTTTCCTTAAATACAGTGAGTATTCACGTCAAATTTGAGAAAACACATAGAAAAAATAGCTGCGTCAATTCGGGTAGATTATTTTCTTCGTGTTCCCTTATTATTAGTAATTAATCATTAATTATTAATTATTAATCATTATTTTCTACACATAAATGTAATGGTTAATTTATTAAAAGTAAAATTTTTCAGGACTTATGGGTGACTTTTTCTTATTCGGGTGGATATAGCAGTGTAGACAAAAGTAAGGGAAGAGGAAGAAAATAATCTACCCCAAATGAAGAAGTTATTTTTTTTCTTTCACTAAGTGAAACATATAAGAAAAAGAATAATTCAGACGGGTAGATTATTTTTTTCGTCTTCCCTAATTTGGTAAATTCTCAATGAATGAGTGAATGAATTTTGAATGAATCATTTTCCACTAAAACCAGCAAATATTATCTAAAAATCACAAGATTAAAATCTCTTGATTCATTCATTCTTTCATTCAAAATTCATTCATTGAGAACTTACGTAATTTGCTATTTATTTTTCATAAAAAAACTATAAACATCATGAAAGCTATCCATTCCTTTCTAATTTTCATTCTACTAATTTGGTTGTCAAGTTGTTGTACGACGTATACAGATTACGGACGTTATGACTTAGACCTCAATTGCGATAAGGTTGTCATTGATACAGATACCTTTAAACTCACCAAACGCATTGCTCAAAATGAATATATTATTGACGGACATACGATAAGCAGAGGTATTTATCGAAAAACGCGCCCCTGGCTGTATGTACACAGCATAGATGCTGCAAATAACAGAGTAAATGTCACTTTTGATGAGGGCAGTAAATCTTTGTATCCGCTTTATACGGGATCTTCGGCGTCTATTTTTCAGGTGTACTCAAAGCCTTGGGACATCAACCAATCTACCTGTGCAGCATTTGCAAACGATTATTGGCTTGTAGCGCACAGATGGGATGCTGACGGGGTGTATTTTGACCTTCAGCAACGAGAGAACAATGATGATACTCAATGGAATCTGGTACAAGCTGACATTTTTGTGAATAGCAATGGAGCAGTAACCAATGTTAGTCAAATTGATACGGACATCTCTCTGACTGCCTTCGATGTCAATGCCAAAACCGCCACAGTACAATTTACTGAAAATTCTTAATTGTTTTTTTTGATGAATATTCATTTCTTCAAAAAAGTAAAATAAATATGTATAAATACTGCATTGCGTTTCTCCTCATTTTTCAAACCATTCGACCAATGTGCGGACAAGAACGCCTGACAAGTGACGCAAACATATTCATTATCAAATTAATTTTATAACCATTTAAAAAAAAATTATGGTACAGGAAATCGTTAAACAACCTTCGGTGAAGGTTTTAAAAAAAATCGCTTTATTCCGCGAACAAAGCCTTACTAATGGGCATATTTTACAGCCTCTTATGTTTCCTAAAGTCAAAGGAATAACGTCTTGGGAAGAACTTGAATGTCTGGGTTACAATCCCGAACTTTCGAGGGTAGAGGCAATTGTCAACATCAAAAAAAGTGGTGGATATTCGGGCAATATGTGTAGCTTAGGCTCACCTGAGTATGTTCGATTTTTTATTGATTATAATGATGGCAATGGCTTTGAAGATTTGGGACTTGCCAGCTTTAGAGCATTCAATATATCGGAAGCTCCGGCAGGATCGCAGCACCCGATTTCATACATGGTCTCTAAGGAAATCAATGTTTCCAAAAAGAAAAAGTTTTGTAATACAGAGGTAATCGCCACCTTGCGGGCAGTACTCAGTTGGAATCAAATCCCCTCCACTAATCCCAACCAAACGCCTACTTATGGAAATATATTGGATGCTGAAGTGGTGCTAAAGCCCTTCCAGTTTTCTTTTCCTCTTCCTCCGATTGCTATTCAGCCTATCAACCCAATTATTTCAGAACTAATTGGTAAACAGTCAGTTGAGAAAGTTGAAAAACTTAACGTATCGTCTTTTATCAAGCTGAATATGAAGCAAGGCGTTTCTTCAAGTCGAACGATGACTCAGTTGGTGGCAATGTCTGCCGAGAGTAATTCTGGTGAATTGATGAAACAATTATCAGCTATCAATTTGGCTGATTTCGGGATTGATTTGAATGATTTTACGAAAGGCTTGGATGATAAAGATTTCAATGTCGATTTTGAAGCAATTGAGTCGGTGGGCTTAAATACGGCGCAAGATACATTGGGTGCGGTGATTAATATCAAGAGACCCTCCGGCTACGGTGGTAATCTTTGCAAAAAAGGAAGCCTCGAATATGTCAGCTTTTTTGCCGATTTTAATAATGACGGAGTATTTGACAAGTACATGGGTACCAGCTTTGTAAAGGTAAACGACATCCAAAATATTCCGCAGGAAGGGTTGAAATATGCTGCATTTTTGAAAACAGACCTATCCAAATACCTAAAAAACTGCGAGACTCCGCAAGTGGTCAGAATACGGGCGATACTATCGTGGGCTACGCCACCAACGAGTGACCCCGAACAGAATGTCGCATGGGGCAATCGGATGGATGCTTTGGTACAATTGAGACCTCGAAAGTCCAATCAAACTGCCACCATCTATTCGATTGGAAATGTGGACATTCCTGATATTGCAACGGATACCTGCCTTGCATATCCCGGCAATGGCAATCGTACAAACAACCGACCCTGGGGCGGAAGAATTACCATCAAAGGAGGTATTGACAATAGCGGTGTGCCGGGTACAACCAAATATCGCGTAGAATATTCGAGCGATGGAGTAGATTATTTTCCGGTAACGCTCAGGCAACAAATTCAGACGATTCGTAACAATCCCACCGAGTTCACAACGCATAATTTGCAAGAACCCAACGGATGGTTTCCCTATCTGGCAAATCACGATACCGAGAATCTTATTGAGATTCGTGATAATGTATTGGCAACTTGGCCCTCGCACGATTTTGAAGGGAAATATTACATCCGTGTGAGCTTTACTAAAGACGACCCTGTCACAAATCCGGCAAGTATTCAACACAGTATTCCCGTCAGAATCCAATTGGATAATCGTCGATTCCGACCGGACAATACGCCCAATAATATTCTTGATGCTACATTTGACGTGGACATGACCATAGATGGCGGTGTTTGTAAAGTTTATGGCCAAGCAGCCTCACTTACAGGGCATTTGAAAGTACGGGATAGATACTACGGAGGCTATGATTTGACCGTCCAACCGGCAACACAAATCATTAATTCTGTTGGACTTATTACCTACGCAACGGACGCCAAACTCGACAATGGTGTCAATGGCGAACAAGGACCCTTGGATGATACTTTTGAAGTAGACACCAGCAAACTCCAACCTTGCGGATATACCTTACGTTTGCGCGGTTATGAGCGAACCATATTAAACAATAGTCACCACAATCCATACGCTGACAAGTATGTTGGATTTTGTGTGAGAGAATAATATTATTTTCAATAATTAATATCGTAGCCTCACAAAGCATTCATGGCTTTGTGGGGCTTATTTTACTTGACAAGATTATCATATTTTTATACATAAAACATTGCATAAATACGTTTTAAGTCGTAACTTTATTATATTCATTCTTTTTAAACTTTAAAATACAACTTTATATGAAAATTATTAAAATCCAAAAGTGGATGATACCATTGGCAGTACTGCTCGTTTTTTTCATCTGTACCGCTCAAGAATGTGCCACACAATCCGATGAGTTTACCGCCGAAACGCTCATGCTCATGTCTGCCCAACAGCAACTCGAAGGCTGTACAGAGCGAGGTGATGATTGCAAAGACTTGAAGAAAGAAATTATCCGTCTGAAGCGAATTGGAGGAACGTTACCACCGCCACCACCGCCATGTCCTGTTGGCAACTGTCCGCAATTATTAGAAAGACTCCGTGATTTGGTACTTCCACCTAATTTTACGCTTAATCTTATAGATAAAAATACGAAAAAAATAATCGCTACGGGAAAGCCAAGTACCTTAGCATCCACCAAATTTAAAGGGTATAACAAAACAAAATTGAGCATCAATAATAACGCTTTTAAAGGTATAGCCACTATGACGCTCACTGATAATAAAACAGGAAATAGCTATCCCGTTAATTTGAATATCAGCAGATAACGAATATGGTTAAAAATTATTTTAAGCACAGGGCAGTTGCCCTGTGCTTTTTTGCGTTGTTGATATTTCAGCATGGAAAAGCACAAAAACCACAAGAAATTATTGACAAGCATATTGCCCAAGCCGGTAGTTTTTTGTACACTAAAATGGACAGTGCTTTGTTGTATCTCAATGAAGCCGCCACGCTCGCTCGTACACATAAGAAGTGGGAAAGCTATGCCAGTATTATGGTGTATCGGGTCAATTGTGCAGGTTACCATTTTCAAATGGACTCGCTATACGCCTACCTTACGAATGCCGAAAAAGACATTCGTCAAATACGATACGATACCACCGATTATTCAAGTGATACCAAACTTTTTTTGCTCAATGGTTGGGGAAATTACTATTACAAAACGGGTAATTTTCAACGGGCTTTAGAAAAATTTGATAGTATCAATATCTTTCTTGAAAATAAAACAAAACTCACCGAATACGACTATCAGACATTAATAGTCAATTATTTATACCTAGGAAATATTAACTCTTTGAAAGGTAATTACCAAACCGCTATCAGCCATTTCCAATACTGTTTCAAATATGCAGAAGCCCTCAAAAAAAATCTTGATATTGATTATAATTCCAATTATATTTACGAATATATAGCCAGCACTTACAAGAAAAAAGGCAACTATAAACAAGCATTTTTTTATTATAAAAAAGTAAATAATCATTACAAAAAAGGCACACAATCTAATGCAAAAGGCAAAAATAGCCTACTCAATAATTATAACAATATCGCCACCCTCTACTTGGAACAAAACAAACCCGACAGCACCTTACTCTACCTCAACGAATCTCTCCAATATCACCTCTCCGACGACCCGTTTTACTCAACCACATGGCTCAATATCGGCAAAGCACACAGTCAAAAAGGCGAATATGCCGAAGCCGAAGAATACATGAACAAATCCCTTACAGCTACCCAAGATCGCTACGGCAATAAGCATTACAAAACCGCCGAAGTACACCTCGAAATCGGCAATATTTTTCAGGAAAAACAAGATTTTGAAGCGGCTTTAGCGCATTATCAAGAAAGTGTGGTGAGCCTTGTGGACGAGTACAACGACACCTCAATTTACAGCCTGCCCATCGACCAAAATGTAAATAACAAAAAGGAACTCCTGCTGGCACTTCAATCTAAAGCAAATGCTTTTCACGCACTTTATTTAAAAAATAAAAACCTTGAAAATCTCAACCACGCCAACACTCACATTCAATTGACTATCAGAGTAATGGACGATATTCGGCGCGAATATTCGTCAGAAGAAGCGCGTCAGTTTTTAGTCGAAAAAAGCTACCCTATTTTTGAAAAAGCCATTGAAATAAATCGTCAATTATATCTGCAAACCAACGATGAAAGCCACCTCGCCGAAGCCTTCCGAGTGGCAGAAAAAAGCAAAAGTCTTTCCCTACTTGATGCCCTCAAAAATGCAGATGCCCGGCAGTTTGCCGACATCCCCGAACACATTCTCGAACAGGAGCGTCAACTCCGCGTTCAAATCAATCATTTGAAAGGAAAAATCAGCCGACTAAAAAAGGAAAGCAAAAACGAAAACACCCTCCGCCAGTTGCAAAATGAGCTATTTGAACAAGAGCAATTATACGATAATTTTGTCCTTCAACTCGAAAATCAACATCCTGATTATTATCGCCTGAAATACGCTCCACATATTGCCACATTGGACGATGTCAGGCGCGATATGCTCCCACGTGACGCCGTTTTTGTAGAGTATTTTATGGGTGATGAACAGTTGTATACGTTTTTTATTAGTAAAAATAATATTCACCTTTCTGCCATACCAAATACTGAACACATACAAACTAACGCCGCTACATTGCGACAGGCAATTACCAAGAAAACCGATACTGCGTACATTCGTTCAGCGTATTTTTTATATCAAAATTTGATAGAAGAAGGCTTGGAAAAAATGGGTGGAAATATAGCGCGAATTATCGTCGTTCCCGATGGTGCTTTGGCTTATATTCCGTTTGATATTCTATTGAAAAATGAAGTCAAATACAAAAAAAATCAATCGTATAGAAATGATATAATGCCTTATTTGATAAATGATTATGCCGTCAGTTATGCTTACTCTGCTACGGTATTACAGCAAAATTTGAACGTAAAAAAAGACGATAATATCGAACATGATTTTGCAGGGTTCGCGCCCAAATTTATCCACACAAACGACACTGAAATGGCTCTTCGTTCCTGCCACGACAATCGTTTGATTTCGCTTCCACACAGTCAATACGAAGTTGATTCTATTCAGAAACTAATTGGCGGAAAAATATTCACGGAAACCGACGCCAGTATAGCAAATTTCATCCAAATTGCCGCCAATTCGCGCCTCATTCACCTCTCCACACACGCCTGCGCCAACGAAGACGACCAACTCAGCCGTATTTATTTTAATGATGAAGAATACCTAACTGCGCTCGAATTGTATGCACTTCGTCTGCGTGCAGATATGGTCGTTTTGAGTGCCTGCGAGACAGGAATCGGCAAGTTGCAACGTGGCGAAGGCGTGATGAGTCTTGCGCGTGCCTTCGCATACACAGGCATACCCGCAACCACGATGAGCCTTTGGTCGGTAGACGATAGAGCGACTTCTCAAATCATGGTGCATTATTACAAACACCTCAAATCCGGGCAAACAAAAGACGAAGCACTCCGAAATGCCAAACTCTATTTTTTAAAACATGACGTGGAAGAAAATCGGCATCAGCATCCTTATTACTGGGCAGCTTTCGTGCATATCGGCAATGCGGACGCGCTCGCACAAGGTCCCAATTGGTGGTTTGGACTGCTGGCACTCGCACTACTTATTGGTATTGTCGGCATCCGACAGTTTTACCATAAAAATAAAACGTTTTGACAAATTTTGTGTTAATTAGTCCATAGTCGGTGGTCGATAATCCATAGGTGGGACGCGAGTAAAATTCGCTTTGGCTTTCTGATTAATTGGATTTTTTTCACAAAATAAATATAAATATGAATAGAATTATTTTTTTGTTTTTTATAAACACAATTATCGCAATAAGTGCTTGTTCGCAAAACACAAAAGTTGTAGAAAAAACACCACAGAAAACAGCCGAAACATCAACAGTTTTAACGAATAAAGTAACTGATAATCAGTCGATTGAAGAGTTTCCTATTAAAATTGAAAAGGTAGAAAAAACAGAAAAAGAATGGCGCGAAATACTCACCGCAGAAGAATTTCGTATTCTCCGCGAAGCAGGTACAGAACGTGCTTTTACAGGCAAATATTGGGACAATAAAAAAACGGGAACCTACTATTGCAGTGGTTGTGATTTGGCATTATTTGAATCCAAAACCAAATTCAAATCAGGCACAGGATGGCCCAGTTTTTACCAATCCATCAAGAAAGAATATGTCGGCGAAAAAAAGGATAATAAATACGGTTGGAATCGCACCGAGGTAGTATGTGGACGCTGCGACGGACACCTCGGACACATATTTGACGACGGACCTGCACCAACAGGCTTACGCTATTGCATCAACGGCAATGCACTGACCTTCAAGCCAATGAATGAATGAATGAATGAATGAATGAGTGAATGAATGAATGAATGAATGAATGAGTGAGTGAGTGAGTGAGTGAGTGAGTGAGTGAGTGAATATTTTTATAATGCGATAATGCCGTAATGGGTCAATGCGACAATGTTTTCCATTATTGTCGCATTGCATTATTATCGCATTGACGCATTAATATTCACTGAGTGTGTAAAACATTAGGGGCAATTATATATAAAAGGTGCAGCGCACCGTCCCCGTTTGTAGCAAGAAAGCTCCTCCCAAACTCATAAGGTGCGTTAGCACCGACTCCGTTTATACGCACTAACGGGGTCGGTACTAACGTACCTCTAAGGGAAGAGGAAGAAAATAATCTACCCCAAACGAAGAAGTTATTTTTTTCATACATTTGGCTAAATTTGACGCGCATAGCCGAGCTACATAAGGAAAATTTAGTGAAACATATGAGAAAAAGAACGATTCAGACGGGTGGATTATTTTTTTCGTCTTCCCTAATGCCACGAACTTATGATACATTCAAACAAATGGTTCTTTGACAAATCCCGTGATTGTTCGTTTTTCTGCCTCGCGATTGTTCGTCCCTTGCGTAAGGGATAGTAGGTGTTGTTTGAACGTAACGGAGCGATAGCGGAGTGGAGAGAGTGCCGGATAGCCCGACCCCCGACTGATAAGGAGGGGGATACGCCCAAATTTTCATTCACTTCACTGGATTTGTCAAAGAGCCAAACAAATTAAAGTTCCCCTAATATTTTACACACTCAAATTCACTCATTACAATATAGTATCAAACTCATCTTCGTCTTCACCTTTCGCTTCGGCAATTGCAGCGGCAAAATCACTACTCATCTGCTTAAATCGCTTCATAACTGAAGCGATAAAATCCTCATTCACAATACGTTTTAGGTCTGCCATGCCACTCGCATTTGTGCCTTCACGGATGCGGTAGGTCTGTTCGCAGTCTATGGTTTCAAACTTGATGAGGTATTTGTGATTATAATGAAGTACAGTGATTTTACAATGCTTGCTTTCTATTTTACCGAGTTCTCTCATTATTTAGTCTGAATTAATGAATTAGTTGAATAGTTAATTGGGCGCGATAAACCTTAAATGACGGACTAATTCACCAATCAAACCAGCTCCACGACCATAGCGGATGCACCGCCACCACCGTTGCAGATGCCTGCCAAGCCTTTTTTGCCGCCTTTATGTTTGAGTACGGATAGTAATGTAATCACAATTCGGCAGCCGGATACGCCAATCGGATGCCCCATTGACACTGCGCCGCCAAATACATTGACTTTCGCCATATCCAACCCAAGTTCTTTGGCATTGGCGATGGTTACTACTGAAAATGCTTCGTTGATTTCGAAGGCATCTATGTCATCTTTATCCAATCCGGCTTTGTCGAGTGCTTTGGGCATCGCCAATGCGGGCGTTGTCGTAAACCAAACGGGTTCTTGCGCTGCATCGGCATAGCTGACGATACGTGCGATGGGTTTGAGTCCCAATTCTTCCGCTTTTTCGCCACTCATCAAGACGACTGCCGCGGCACCATCATTGATTTTGGACGCATTGGCGGCGGTAATCGTACCGTTTTCTTTATCGAAAGCAGGACGCAACTTATCCAAACCTTCTCTATTTGTAATTCGTTTATTATCAACCTCTTCGTCGCGACTGATGACGACAGGGTCGCCTTTACGTTGCGGAATTTCTACGGGCGTAATTTCGTCCTTAAAATAACCATTGTCGTGCGCCTCGCGTGCGCGTCTGTACGATTCGTAGGCAAAATCATCTTGTTCGCTACGCGAAATATTTTTGCCACTCGCGCACACCTCACCACAAGTGCCCATCATCGAGCCATCATAAGGGTCTTGCAAGCCATCGCGCACGATGCCATCCAAAATCGTCGCATTACCGTAGCGGTAGCCCGTCCGTGCCTTTGGAATGTAATGCGGCGTGTTGCTCATGCTCTCCATGCCGCCGGCTACCATGATGTCATTATCGCCGAGTGCTATTGACTGCGCCGCCAACATCATCGCCTTCATACCCGATGAGCAGACCTTATTTATGGTCGTACAAGGCGTACTCATAGAGATGCCTGCCGCGAGTGCTGCCTGACGTGCGGGAGCTTGTCCGACATTGGCAGTCAGCACATTACCCATAATAACTTCCTGCACTTGGTCGGCTTGAATGCCTGCGCGTTCTATCGCGCTTTTCATGGCAATTGCACCAAGTTTTTCCGCTGTTACGGAAGCGAGTACGCCGCCAAGATTTCCGATTGGTGTCCGTGATACGGACATGATATATACTTCTTTCATGTGTTTGGTCGATGGTCGATAGCTGATAGACCATAGTTTATAAGCTGCTGCGAGTTGTATTTTGCGAAGCAAAATAACTCCCTCTCCTCGTAGGAGAGGGCTGGGGTGAGGTCTCTCGCGTCTGCCTATCAACTATGGACTATCGACTATCGACTTTTTTTAAGTCCGCAAATTTAATGATTTTTTTTGGGCAAATGAAAAGGAAATTTAACAGATTAAGGATTCTTATAAAAATCAAAATCTTTGCAACTACAATATTCAAGGTCAAAAGGGCAATTCTCTGGCTCGTAATAGCAAAATTCTAAACTAAATCTTCCTTCACCAATGAACGGAACATCTCTATCCAAACAATCGACAATATGTGTGTACCTTAGTGCTTTGGGTAACTTGCCCGGAAAAACTGCATTGAAATGGTAGGCTCGCCATAATATCATCATAGCATCTACAAGTTCCTCTTTTTGGGTGGCCGTCAGTTTATCTTCCGGTGGGAATTGTACTTTTTCTAAGCCAAATAACTGACCCATAGTGGATAAGGGTCCGCCATGTATCCATCTTTCTATTTGTGGCTGTATTACTTCACCTTCCTGTGGTTCAGGGGCTTGCTCCGGATTCGAAGTAATTGCCTTAATATCTTCTATCAGTTGATTGACGTATTTTTGCATAATTGAATATTGGTTTAAAAATAATGTTATTTTTGGAAATAACTGCGTCCTAAAATTAGCACTATTTTTGAAAAAAGAAACGTAAAACGATTTTATGAATCGTCTCGCGTGTATGGAACGATTTGCAAAATCGTTTTACGTTCATCAATCACAATAAATTATGAAACAATTATTTGTCTTATTTATAATGTCAATGTTGACAATCAGTGCCTTCGCGCAAGGTACGGATAAACGCCCCGAAATGAAACAAGAACTCGAACAAATGAGCCAAGAAATGGGGCAGATGTTCGATGAAATGAAGCAGGCACTCGGCGAGGCACGTTTCTTTTTGGAGACCGAACTCGATCTGGAAAAACTCGACGAAAAAGGCACGATGCGTATCATGGGCGATACGATAGATGTAGGAATGTTTTATGATTTTATGGCAAAAAGTTTCGAGCAATTTCCCGAACAGATGCGCCCAGACGAGGAAATGTTGGAAGGTATGAAAAAATCTGCTGAAGAAATCCCCGACCTACTTTTAGAAAGCAAAAATTTCTTTGACAATGAGGAAATTAACGGGATGCTTGAGCAGTTTTTCGGCGATTGGAATATCGAACCCGTCGAACCAAAACGCGACGAAAGTGGTAAGGTCATTCCTCATAAAAAGAAGAAAGAATATAAAACGCCGAAGTCCAAGAAGAAAAACAGACGTAAGACGACGAAAATTTAGTATCATTCAATAAAAAACCAAAAAAGAACCGTCATTCTGAATTTATTTCAGAATCTCCCAAGTGATGGAAAACCCATTGGTCAAAAAAGCTTCAACTTGTTGATTTACAATAAAATACAAAATTGTAGCTCACATCAAAATCGCGCCCTGTTGCCCGGGAGATACTGAAATAAATTCAGCAAGACGTTCTGGTTTGGGATTTACAGTAGTGTACTCTATTCTATTTTAAACGTAGTTCGTCGATTGGCTTGATGCTCTTCTTTGGTACAATTATCACATGCACAAGCGACTGCGGGGCGTTCTTCTCCGTAGCCTTGTGCATTCAAGCGCGAGGCATTTATTCCATTGGAAATCAAATAATTAACAGCAGACTGAGCGCGTTTCGCGCTAAGGTTTCTGTTATAATCATTTTCGCCACGACAGTCGGTGTGAGAGGCGAGTTGTATGCTAATCGTAGGATTTTCGTTTAATACTTTTATGAGTAGATTGAGCGAAGGTTCGGCATCGGGTCTGATGTCCCATTTATCGTAATCGTAATAGATATTTTCAAGGGTAATTTCTTGATTTTTGAAAATTTTATCCAATACAATGACCAGCTCAAAATCTTTGTTGGGTGCGTTTTTGTCGCGCTCACCTTTGGTCGAAAGTCGTTCCGAATTATTCAGATAACCTTCTTTTGAAGCCAAGAAAAAATAGTCTACTTCCTCTTTCAGTTGCAATTCAAATTCGCCCAATTCATTCGTTATTATTGTTTCATTATTATACAAAAAAGAAATACTAACTCGCGCATTATCCGCAGCTAATGAGTCGATTATGGGGCTGTTTGGGTCGTCATTTGCATAGCGTTTGACGAGTACTTTTCCTTTCAGATTAAAATTATAAACAAGCTCCGGCGGCGGAATTACAGTATCTATTGATGGCGGAATAATTGTATCAATCGGCGGAGGCGGTGGTGGCATGATGTATTTTTTTGTAAAATAATAAATGTCGTCTTTCCCCTCGCCGCCCTTGCGTGTAGAGGTGAGGTAGCCTTCTATTTGGGGGTCTGTACCGTCCGTTTTTTCTCTTAAAATAAAACCAAAATCATCTTCGCCCGAATTGATGGGAGCGCGAAGATTTTCGGTATCGCGCCAAGTGCCGCGCACCTTTACCGCTTTAAAAACATCCAACCCGCCCATGCCTGCATGACCATCCGACGCAAAATATAAAGTGTCAATATATCGAAATGGAAACTTTTCATTCTTGCGTGTATTGACCGTTTCGCCGAGGTTATTTGGGCGCGACCAGCCTTCGTCTGTCTGCACGACTTTGAAAATATCTGTACCGCCAAAGCCATTGACATCCGATGAAAAGTAGAGCGTTTTGTTATCTTCGGTGAGGTAGGGATGCGCATAATTCGCCTCCCCTTCTGCAAAGCTACACAGCTTGGGTTTCGCCCATTTGCCTTCTTTATTTTTTTTCGAGAAATAAATTTTACAATAGTCTGTGCCTTCTTTTTTATCGCTACCGCAGCGGGTGAAATAAACCGTCGTACCTGTGCTGTTGAAAGTTGGTGTACCTTCGTTGTACTCGCTATTTAGTTCCGAAAAAGGGTTTACATTACCCTTTTCATTTACTGTAAATATATCCGAAAAGTCCTTACCCGTCCACTTATAAATATCTTCGCCTTCGGCAGCATTTCTATCTGATGTAAATATTATTTTTTCTTTATAAAACATTGGTGCATAGTCAGATGTGGCGGTATTGAAGGTTTGTTTTTGAAGTTCAAATTCATTTTCGGGCGTATCGGCAAGCCATTGTGCGGCTTGTTCGCAGGTGCGGATTTCGGTGCGCATTTGTACGACTTCACCTGTTTCTCTACCGTAGGTGTTGAAGGCGGTGGCTGCTTCTTCGTAACGTTCCAATTGCTTGAGTGTATGGGCGTATTCGTACATGGCAGGTGCGCCGTAGCCCAAGTCCCACGCCTTTTTAAACCACTCGGCGGCGCGTTCGCTTTCATTGATTTGCAGGTACGAACTGCCGACGAAAAAAGCGGTTTCGGCTTTGTCTTTGCCGCTTTTTTTGTCAAATTCTTTTCCGAATAATTTGACCGCTTCGGTGTATTGTTTGCGCTCGAAAGCAGTCTGCCCGTCGCGGATTTTTTCCGAATATTTACAGGAAGAAATTAGCAAGAAAGATGAAAGTAGGAGTACTATTAATCGTTGCATAATTGAGTTGGATAGAATGCGGATTTGGCGGATTAAACGGATTTACGCGGATTTTTTATTCTGCCAATATAAACGATTTTCTCGAATGAGATGTTGTGGCGAGCGTTTTTCTATTGATTATGATTCGGAAATTAATGCGTTAAAATCTCCGGGTGAAATAATGAGTGTTCCTTTGAATTGTTCGAGTATAAGCAAATCTTTATCGCCTGTGATGATGTAATCGGCTTCGATATATTCAGCGAGTTGCAAAATATTATTATCGTCCTCATCTCTGCAAATGTTTGGGAGTTCGTTTTCGGGTTGGATGACATTGGATTTCTGTTCTATGGTATCAATAATTTCATTTACATCGGATAAATCTAATTTGAATTTACCCAACAGTTTGTTCTGAAATTCATCAAGAATCCATGGAGACAAAATCACCTCTTCCTTCACCATGCAATAATCAAAAACACGCCCCGAAATACCTTTGAATAAAAGTGCAGATATAAGGACATTGGTATCAACAACGACTTTCATTTTTTTTGGTATTAAGAAACTAATTTAAATATATCTTCCTCACTATCAATACCCATCTCCTTGAAATTTGGTTCTAATCGTTTTCTAATTCTTTCCATTTTTTCTAAGTAAATAAAATCACTTAGCACCTTTTCAATTAGCTTATCAGTACCAATATCCAATTCCTTGGCTTTAGTTTCCAATTGCACTTTTAGCTCATCTTTAATTTCTACTGAAATAGCTGTCATAACGTTATTTTAGCTCAATTTACGATAAATAAACAAGAACTTCAAGCCCCCAAATCCCTAATCACATCAATTTCCAATCAATTTCCACCTCACCTCGCTCTTTCAAAATACCATTGGCAGTAGAGAAATGTTTATTCCCTAAAAAGGCATTTCCTGCAAGTGGCGACGGGTGTACCGCCTTCAAAACATGGTGTTTTTCGGTATCAATGAGGGCTTCTTTGGCTTTTGCAAAATTGCCCCAAAGCATAAAAATAATCCCTTCGCGCTCATCCGACAATCTACGGATAACAGCATCAGTGAAGCGTTGCCAACCGATTTTTCGATGCGAACCAGCCTTCTTGTGTTCGACGGTTAGCATAGCATTGAGCAGGAAGACGCCCTGCGTTGTCCATTTTTCGAGATTGCCGTGATTCGGAATTTCAAAGCCTTCGATATCTGCAGCGAGTTCTTTATAAACATTTCGTAATGAAGCAGGAATCGCCACGCCCATCGGCACAGAAAAGGAAAGCCCATGCGCTTGCCTAGGATTATGATAAGGGTCTTGCCCCAAAATCACGACTTTCACTTTATCAAAAGGCGTACTATCAAAGGCATTGAATATCAATGAACCACGCGGATAAATCGTCTTACCTTTGGCTTTTTCTTCCGTAATAAAACTTTTTATCGCCGAAAAATACGGCTGCTGAAATTCATCGTTCAAGGCGTTTTTCCAGCCTTCTTCTATTTTTACATCGGTTACTTTCATAATTACGTGCTGATGTGCTGATGTGCTGATGTGCTGATGTACACGTCAGTACGTCAGCACATCAACACGTCAGCATATTTATAACTTAAATCCCATTCCTTTAAATTCTTCTAATTTGGCATCTACGGCTTCATCGTTTAGGGCGATGATTCGGGCGGCGAGTACGGCAGCGTTTCGTGCGCCTGCCTTGCCTACGGCGAGTGTGCCTACGGGTACGCCGGGGGGCATTTGGACAATAGAATACAAGGCATCGACGCCGCCTTGCAAGCCGCCTTCGAGTGGTACGCCCAAGACAGGAAGCGAAGAATGCGCCGCCACGACACCGGGTAAAGCCGCCGCCATTCCTGCCGCAGCAATGATGACTTGGTAGCCATTTTCTTTGGCTGTTTCGGTCAATTTGGTGGCAAGTTTGGGATTGCGATGTGCAGACGCTACGTGCATATCTGCCTGTATACCAAACCATTCGAGATAGCGTACGCTATCATTCATTACGGGTTCATCACTCGTAGAGCCGATGAGAATTAAAACTTTTTTCATGAGTGCAGTTGTATTAGCAGTCAATAGTCGGTAGTCCGTAATCCATAGGTAAACGCGAGAAAACGGCTGTCTATGAACTATCGACTGCAAACTATTTATAAAAAATCAACGTCAATGGAGTATTTATAATTCATTAAATATGTAATTGCGTCATTGATGTCCAATTGTTCAAAAACAACTTGGTAGAGCATTTCGATAATGGGCGTATGTGTGCCGTAGCTTTTGATGACTTCTCGAATCGTCTTCAAAGTCCTTACCCCTTCTGCTATTTCGTTCATGTTTCCAATGATAGTAGCGGCAGATTCGCCTTGTGCAAGGCGTTTTCCGAAGGTATAATTTCGACTTTGCGTACTGGCGGCGGTTGCCACGAGGTCGCCGATGCCCGCCAGACCAAGAAAAGCGGAAGTATCTGCGCCCATTGCTTTGCCGACGTGTATCATTTCTATTAAGCCTCGCGTGAGGTATAATGCCCACACATTTTTTCCCATGCCCATACCACCGAGTATGCCCGACCCCAATGCAATGATATTTTTCAATGCACCAGCCAACTCTGCCCCCAATATATCGTGCGACGCATAGGCTTGAAAACGAGGGCTTTGCAATGCCAATCGTCCCAACTTGATGACTTCGTTATATTTGCTGGCAATGACGGTGGCGGCAGGTTGTCCTTCCATGATTTCGGCAGCCAGATTGGGTCCCGACAGACATCCGACACGCACCACAGCACTTTCCTGCAAAATCACTTCGCTCATCGTGTGTATGCCTTTTCTTTTTATATTAAAATTTGCCGTAAGCGAGGGCTTTGATGTGTCAAAACCTTTTGTACCGTGAATCAAGATATGGTCCGGACGCAGATAGGGCGCAGATTCGCGTATCATTTCCCTAAAATTTTCGGAGGAAACAATCGGAAATATGAGCGCACATGATGCCGCCAATTCTTCCATGCTCGTTGTGGCTCGCACGTGTTTAGACATTTGTACGCCCATGTGTAGGTGCTTGTCGTTGATATTCGACATTGCTTCTTCGCGGCGCGTACAGATAATTACCGGATAATTCATGGCTATCAGTCCAGCTACCGCCGTCCCGAAGCTTCCCGCCCCGATAATTCCTACAGGTTTTCTGGCACTGATGTCACTCATTGTTTCGTTTATCCGTTTGTTCGTTATTCGTTGATTCGTTATTCGTTGATTCGTTGATTCGTGTATTCGTTATTCGTTATTCGTTATTCGTGTATTCGTTATTCGTTATTCGTGTATTCGTTGATTCGTTATTCGTGTATTCGTTGATTCGTTATTCGTGTATTCGTGTATTCGTTATTCGTTGATTCGTTATTCGTTGATTCGTGTATATTCGTTATTACGAATAACGGATAACGAATAACGAGTACACGGATAACGAATAACGGATAACGAATAACGAGTACACGGATAACGGATAACGAACAAACGAATGATGCAAAAATAGCGAAATTAATTTGAGAGAAATAATAGACTTAATATTGAATTTTGAATGAACGAATTTTAACTGTTATAATTGTTATAATAAATGTGTATTTTTTAGGTTTAAAAACCTAACTATCATTGATATAAATATTTATTCGGAGTAAATGTTTTATAAAAAAATAATAAATAAATAATTCCGTAAAATTATCTCTGTAAATATTCGGTTTATTGCTTGTGCCTTGTTTATTTTGCAATCGAAAACAAATGAACTTTGGGAATTTCCCAATTCTCTGGTCAACTAATTTTCCACTTACCCAAAGTAAAATTTTCCATTATCAATATGAATATTACATCACGGTGTTTTTCTTACTTATTAAGCACTCTTACAATATCCATTCTTTTCATAATCAACTCATTTGCCCAACACGGCAAACCTGACCAACCCGAACACGGACCGGGTGGCTGGGGTGAATATCAACACGAATCTATCGAAATTATTGGCGAATATGGCGATAAGGCTGATGGTTTTTGGATGTATTTGCCTGCTTCGCCGACGCCAGATACTGCCAATGTTGTGATTTTTTTACACGGTTTTGCGGCGCATAATCCTGATTTGTACGGGGGCTGGTTGCGACATTTGGTCAATCGTGGCAATATTGTGATTTTTCCACGTTATCAGAAAAAAATGCTTGTGCCGATTCCTTTCAAGGGATATACTGATAATGCTGCAAAGGGTATCAAAGATGCTTTAGCGTTTTTGGAAAAGGAACAAAAAATAGTTCCGCATATAGAAAATGTGGTCTATACGGGACATTCTTATGGAGGAAAAATGGCAGCTTATTTTGCAGTAAAATATGCACAGTACGGACTCCCTAAACCCAAGGCACTTTATCCGGTACAGCCCGGCGTAATCGGTTTTAAGGAAGCACAACTGCTCAATTATGGCGAGATGGAAGAGGATATTAAACTTATCACAGTAGTCGGACAGAAAGATAAAATCGTAGGTGATGAGCTCGCGCTTTTGATTTTCAATACGGCTGGTGCAAAGCAAAAGAACCTCGTCTTAAGTGTCGCCGATGAAAGTCGCAAAAAACCTAAATTGGATGTAACACATGTTGCGCCCTGCGCCGTTGATTCGGAATTTAAAGCCTTCAGAGGAAAAAATTATATCATGCGTATTGGTGGGTATCGTGCCAAAACCGATGTCGTCGATTTTTATTGTTATTGGAAATTATTGGATGCGCTGATGGATTGTTCTTTTTACGACAAAAATTGTGAATATGCTTTTGGGAATACTGAACAACAGACCTTTATGGGATATTGGAGCGATGGCAATCCTGTGGAGCCTCTGCGCATATTTACCGAGCCTATTTATCCGAAAAAAAGTAAACGAAAGAACAAAAAGATTGGAAAAGACGTTAAAAACAAGTAAATTGCATGTAAAATCAAATTTTAAAATAAAGTCGGTTTTTTGACAAATCCCGTGATTGTTCGTTTTTCTGCCTCGCGATTGTTCGTCCCCTTGCGTAAGGGATAGTAGGTGTTGTTTGAACGTAACGTAGCGATAGCGGAGTGGAGAGAGTGCCGGATAGCCCGACCCCCGACTGATAAGGAGGGGGATACGCCCAAATTTTCATTCACTTCACTGGATTTGTCAAGGAACCAGAAAGTCTAATAAGGGAGGAGGAAGAAAATAATCTACCCCAAATGAAGCCGTTATTTTTTTCGTCTTCCCTTACCTTAAAATTTCAAGCCTCGTTATGAATAAGAAAAAAATCGTTGTACTTACAGGTGCCGGCATCAGTGCCGAGAGTGGTATCAAAACTTTCCGCGACGCCGATGGTTTGTGGGAGGGGCGTGATGTCATGGAGGTAGCATCGCCACAGGGCTGGGCTGCCAACCGCGAACTTGTCCTCGATTTTTATAATAAACGTCGTGCGCAACTCGATGAGGTAAAACCCAACGCTGCCCACACAGCATTGGCTGAACTTGAAGAGAAATACCACGTTACTATTGTCACGCAGAATGTAGATGACCTCCACGAACGAGGTGGTTCTACTAATATCATTCACCTGCATGGCGAACTCAAAAAGATGCGTAGTACGGTTGATGCCAGCTTGATATACGATTATAAAGACTTCCTCAAAATTGGTGATACCTGTGAGAAAGGTGCTCAACTACGCCCGCATATCGTATGGTTTGGCGAGGCTGTGCCTATGCTCGAATCTGCTGCCATTGTTACGATGAGTGCCGATATTTTAGTCATTATTGGTACATCCATGCAAGTCTATCCCGCTGCAAGTCTTATTGGTTATACTGACACACGCACCCCCAAATACTTTATCGACCCACGCCCCGCTATTCACGCTTCCGATTATCCTAACCTTACTATTTTTGCAGAAAAAGCTACTAGCGGTGTTCGCCGTGTGGTAGATATATTAATGCAAAAATAGTTTACAGGTTTAATTACTCAAAACATAGTGTACTTAACAGTTGCTCGTTAAATTTATATGATTGTGCTGTCACAATCGTGCAACCATTCTATTATATGTCTCTACTATATGATATGGTGCCGAAGTAAATTTTCTATGAAAATATTACTTTAGTTTTAGCTATGACATCGGATGTTTTTGATTAAAAGCGCAGTTTTAATTTGCCCTCCAACGTGTCATCCAAAAGGCGAAAACGCGGTACCTAAATAGCAGCGACTTCGGTCGCTGCTTTTTTATTTCCTATAGGACATCGGGCAATTAAGAACGCAGCAAAAATAAGGGGAGAGAAATGAATGAAGAGTATCGGAAAAAGACAATATCGGCTGTATACAAAATATTTCTAAATAAAGTCTAATAAGTCGATACAAATAACAAACAACTTGAATTAATTAGTATATTTGTCCATTATTTTTGAAAAAAATTTTGGTTACACAAATCTTTATTTCCAAAACCACTGAACGATAAGACATGTCGATTTTAACGAAGAAGTCAGAAGAATTTTTATTTAAATACCTAAATAATGCCTCTCCTACGGGCTTTGAAGCCCCCGGTCAGAAGCTTTGGCTCAATTACATTAAGCCTTATATTGATGAATTTGAGGTAGATAATTATGGTACGGCATTCGGGATTATCAATCCTGGTCAAGATTACCGCGTAATTATGGAAGCACATGCTGATGAGATATCGTGGTTTGTCAATCATATCGACGATAAAGGTTTTATAAGGGTAATCCGCAATGGTGGCTCTGACCATCAAATTGCGCCCTCCAAACACGTCAATATTCATACGAAAAAAGGTATCGTAAAAGGTGTTTTTGGTTGGCCCGCCATACATACCCGTCGAGGAAATGAAACGGAAAAAACGCCGACTTTGAAAAACATCTTTCTTGATGTCGGGGCTAGTTCTAAGAATGAGGTTCTCGAAATGGGTATCCATACAGGTTGTGTGGTGACTTATCCTGATGAGGTGACCGTACTCAATGATCGTTATTATTGCGGACGAGCTTTGGACAATAAAATGGGTGGATTTTGCATCGCCGAAGTCGCACGACTCCTCAAGAAAAACAAAATCAAGCTCCCCTTTTCCCTCTACGTCGTCAATTCGGTACAGGAAGAAGTAGGGCTACGTGGCGCACAGATGATTGCGCAGCGCATCAAACCGCATGTAGCTATCGTCACCGATGTGACCCACGATACGCACACGCCGCTGATTGCTCCAAAGGAATTTGGGGACATTAAATCGGGCGAAGGACCGACCATCACCTACGCCCCTGCTGTCCACAATATTCTCCAAGAACTCATCATAAAAACTGCCAAAAAGAAAAAAATACCAATCCAACGCGAAGCCGCTTCGCGCTTTACAGGTACAGATACCGACGCTTTTGCTTACTCCAATGGGGGTGTGCCGTCCGCATTGATTTCGTTGCCACTCCGCTATATGCACACAACCGTAGAAATGGCGCACAAAGATGACATCGAAAATCTCATCACACTCATTTACGAAACACTACGCAAAATCAAGAAAAATCATAATTTTAAGTATTTTTGATGTGCTGATGTGTTGACGTATTCTACGTGAACGCATTAGTACATCAGCACCGCATCATGTTAAAAAAAATTATTGACTTGATATTGTACAGCAACCTTTTTATTGCTTGCGGTGCGGTAGCGATGACTTGGCAAACTCAGCTGCTCTTAGGGCAGGAGTTTGCATTGACTCCATTGGTTGGTTTGGTGTTTTGTGCTACTTTGGTGATATACGCGCTGCATCGAGTGGTGGGTATGTCGAAGGTGAAAGATTTTTTGGACATAGAGCGTTTTCATGTCATTCAGACCTATCGCACACACATCCTATTTTACGCAGCGGTCGCAGTGGTGGGGGGGGCGATTTGTTTTTTTTATTTGAAATTTTCGACCCAACTCGCGCTCGTTATTCCTGCCTTGCTTTCGATGGCGTATGTACTGCCTTTTCTCGGAAAAAAAAGAGAAAAACGATTGCGCGATGTCCATTTCATCAAAATATTTCTTATCGCTATCGTATGGGCGTATGTCACGGTTTTTCTGCCTGCTTTAGAATTGGGCGAATGGAAAAATGAAATAGTTTTGAGGATGTTTGTAGAACGTAGTTTGTTTGTTTTCTGTATCACACTTCCCTTTGATATTCGTGATTTAAAAGTGGATAAACATAACAAAGTCAACACTTTACCTGCTAAATTGGGGCTTACCTTTACACTGCTGCTTGCTTTCTTGCTGATGCTCGGCTTTGTTGTTTTATGTTATATCAACTATCCCCTCCCCTATTTTTTTGCTTTACTTTTTTCCGCCGTTTCTACCTATCTTTTTATTTATTTTTCTCCAAAATTTACACACGATTATTATTTTACGGGATTAATGGACGGAACTATGATTGTGCAGTTTTTGGTGGTGTGGTGTTGTAGTGTTGTAGTATTGTAAAAGGGCGAACGCACGAAAATATTTTGCTCCTATGCAGCAATGATAGTAAGTTCTTTATACAAGTATTACCAATATTTTACCTCTAACGAGGCATCAAATACCTTCAAAATATTCCATTAAGTAGTGAGACAAAAATATCCTTACTTTTTGACGGTTTCTTTTTCCGCTATTTTTCCCTACAAAAATCCTTACGTAGCGTAGGCTATGTGCAGTTTTCGTAAGAAAAAGTATCGAAAAAATAACCACGTCAAAATTGTAAGCCTATTTTTGTCCCACTACTTAGTACACTGTTTCACAAATTTATTTACTTTTTTGAGTATTTCTTTTAAAATGACTCTTCACCAAAAAATCCTTAAATACAGTGAGTATTCGCGTCATTTTTGATTCGATTCATTTCAAAATAAACGTCAAAAAATGTAAATAAATTTATAAAACAGTGTACTAAGGGATGAAAAAATAATAAACACTACATCTTGACTTGTTCTTTTTCCTTTACACTTCACCAAATTCTCCTTAAATAACCCGTTATTCGCGTCAAATTTGGCTCGTGTAAAGAAAAAATAACGGCGTGAAGATGTAACGTTTATTATTTTTTCATCCCTTAGTAGTAAGTCAATCTAATTATGATATGTTGCTTTGAGTGAAATTTTTTCGAGTACGAGGCGGAGGTTATTCAGCATAGCCGTAGCTACGCTGGATGTTCTCCAACAAAGTAATCGGACAAATTTCGCCAAATGAACTTATCATAATTAGTTTGACTTACTACTTAGGGAAGAGGAAGAAAATAATCTACCCCAAATGAAGAAGTTATTTTTTTTATATGTTTGGCTAAATTTGACGCGCATAGCCGAGCTACGTAAGGAAGATTTAGTGAAAGAAATTAAATAAATTGTTCCATAATGCGCCGTAATTTTTTCTTCTAAAGAATTCAAAAAATCGTTGCATAGCCATAGCTACGGAACTATTTTTTGTGTTTTTTAGAAGGGAAAAGAACAAGCATAATGGGGCAAGTTATTTATTTTCTTTCACTAAGTGAAACATATAAGAAAAAGAACAATTCAGACGGGTAGATTATTTTTTTCGTCTTCCCTTACGTTCAAACAACACCTACTATCCCTTACGCAAGGGACGAACAATCGCGAGGCAGAAAAACGAACAATCACAGGATTTGTCAAAGAACCATTTTCTTTCACTAAGGGAAACATATAAGAAAAAGAACAATTCAGACGGGTAGATTATTTTTTCGTCTTCCCTTAAACTTATTCACTCATCCATAATCATTTTACTAATTTAATAACTGCTCTTTTTATGAAACCATTTAGTGCTATTCTAATCTTGCTGTTACTTAGCTTTTTATGGGCATTGGGGCATACGATGGATTGGACAGGAAAAAATCACCACGACCCTGCGGCGGTCGCGCCTGCATCCACGCTTACGCCAAAGCCTTTTGTAAAAGGTACGGATTTACGATTAATTAATTTTAATGGGAAATCCCTCATCGGTGACCACGAACAATTTGAGTTTGCTGCCGGAGCGAAAACACCCAAAATACTTTCGGCAAACAATAATAGTTTTTTGGATAAAGTCGCTGCTTACCTAAAAGCTAATCCCGACACCAATCTTAAATTAACTGGAAAATACCTTCGCAGTGAGCGAAATACGAGTATTCAGGACAATATGGGCGCAGCACGCGCCGCAACTGTACGCGACCTTCTCAAAAAAAGAGGCATCGCGCCCACTCGCGTAGAACTGGAAGGCAAAATTGTCGCAACCCTTCCAGATAATGAACCCGTTTCGTTCAACATCCTTAAAGCGACCAAAGAATCGCTGGCTAAAAGTAAAACGACTTTTGAGGACATGGATTTTTATTTCGATACTAATTCTGCTCAGTTTACACCGAGTCAGCAATTGGTCAATTGGGCAAACAAAGCAAAAACCTACTTTGCCGAAAACCCGAACAAAGCACTGAACCTAACCGGACATACCGATAGCGATGGTACACCCATGTACAACAAAGATTTGGGCTTGCGCCGTGCTCGTGCTGTTCGTACTTACCTCGTCAATTTGGGTATCAAAAACAAAATTAACATTGCTTCCGAAGGGGCTAATGTACCCGTAGCATCCAACGCAAACGTAGCTGGTAAAAGCAAAAACAGACGAGTCAATGCACGAATTAATTAGTGGAAAATACCATAATCGTCAGTCCATAGCTTGACGTGAAAACGATACTCAATATTATCTTTTGACGATGAGTGAGACTTATTACTAAGTGAAAGAAATTAAATAAGATGTCCCATAATTCGAAGTATTTTTTTTGTTTAAGGATTTCAAAGGATTCTTAGACGGAAAAAAGACGAGTATAATGGCACATGTTATTTAATTTCTTTTACTTAGTAGTAAGTCAATCTAATTATGATATGTTGCTTTGAGTGAAATTTTTTCGAGTACGAGGCGGAGGTTATTCAGCATAGCCGTAGCTACGCTGGATGTTCTCCAACAAAGTAATCGGACAAAT
>Ga0209303_1000513_pt1 | contig 29925 bp, 23 predicted proteins | sample SidtaG_3_FD_187449 | JGI IMG/M metagenome (GOLD analysis project Ga0209303, IMG submission 187449) | Marine algal microbial communities from Sidmouth, United Kingdom - Sidmouth_Asex1 metaG (SPAdes) (version 2) | ecosystem: Host-associated > Algae > Red algae > Unclassified | place: Sidmouth... | reverse complement strand
TTTGATCAGAAGCTATTTATCGACTTGCAGAAAACAATATGTATCTGCAAGCCTAGCCCTTGAATTACTATTCAAAAATCAGCTTCCAGATATATTTATTGAAGATAAGGCTGAATAGTTACAAATTTCTTTACTCTTATTATTTACAATATAAATTAGGCAAGTTATGACATTAGTTAAGTTACTAGAAAAAATTTTAAACGATCCACAAAATATTTCTTTTGATGAAGTAATAAATACCATTTCTGAAAACTATTCATATACGCCGGTAGACTTTTTCAATGGGCATGTTCAAAATAAAGCAGGAACTAATGAAGGATCATGTAAGATTTTTGCTTTTGCACAAATTAATTGTCTGTCTAAAGAGCAAACGTTAGCATGTTTTGGTCAATATTATCGTGATGATGTTTTAACTCATCCTGAGGGTAAAAATCATGCAAATATTCGTAACTTTATGCAGTTGGGTTGGGAAGGAATTACTTTTTCAAATAATGCTTTGGTAAAAAATTAAGGTTTTACGAGGACATCACGATTAATTAAATTAAGAGTCGCTAAACTCGGTATACTCTGCCTTATTTTGTTTTCTAAGGTATCTAAAAACTGTAAGTTTTCACAAAACGCCTTGACCTTTATATCTAAGGCACTGGTCTGAGTATTTAGTGCCAATAGCAATTCTTTTTCTAGATTAGTCATTTCTTCGTCTAAAATAATTTCTTCAGTATTTGTTTTTTGATCTTGTTTGCGACTAGTGCGTTCTACCATTGCATCGCCAACTGCCATTAAAATACTTCCTAAAGATTGAGTCACAATATGCTCAATCTCTTTCTTGAATTGCCCTGAAAAAATTTCATCAAAATCGTTGAAGTTTTGTGCAGCAATAAAATAACTATCTTCGTAGCTATTAAATCGATTTCTTAGATTCCATTGCATTTCATTAAACCGTTTTTGAAAAACGCGGTGTGACTCACTTTCCTCACCAACTGACCCCCCTATAGCTCTATTAACTGCCTCTAAACCAACATCTACACCTTTAGTGGCAATAGAAACTATTTCAGGTACTTGTTGTCGAAGTTGGATGGAATATTGGCTAAGTAATTCTTTTTGATTAGTATTAAGAAATATTTCACGACCAGAAATAAATAATTGCACATTACGAGTAATTTGAATATATGTTAATTCTTCTTTAAGTATACGAATATGTAAGGGATCTACGATTAGTCCATACTTAAAGCTCATATTACATTCAGCACTAACCTTGGGTAGTAATATAAAGGTAAATACTAAGACGAGAAGGGCGTATTTCAAAAGAAGTTATTCCAATATTACATCGTAATGCTAATAGGGTAATTTATAAATATATAAAAAAACTGAACTATATAAAATAATAAATTAAATTTAGCTGCTATGGGTGATAGGGTCTATATGTATTTTTCGCTCAAAATAATACATTTTACTGGGTCCATATTCTCGTTTAGTTCTATCATTAAACTCTCCCACGTTAAGTTGTACTCCATGGTAAATGCGTTCAGTTGCTTCAATATATACTGTGTTTATGTAGCTTTGCACTTGAGCATCAATGCGCTCTTTTTCGAGTAAAGTTTTACCCATTTGAGACGCTTGAAATTGATAAGTAGACACTACTTTTTTAAGCGTTTCAGGATCTATTTTAGTTTGTGGAAGTGCTTTAAGTTTGTTCATTGCGATTTTTAGTTCTTGAGTCTTTTCTGTTTCAAGTTTTAATCGTTCATCAATGTCATTCAAGGTGTTTTTAAAGTCTTTAATTTTTCTGTTGAAAGTAATGATCGTCGAACTACCGGCTGTTGCACCTACGGTTCCTGCATGTACTGAATTTATCGCATTAATATAGCCAGCTATTAATTTTCCATTGGCTTTTTCTTCAGAACCAACCCAAAGCTTGTCGTTTACATGAATAATACTATGCATTAATTGATTTTCAATTCTTAAAATATTGCATTTGATATTTGAATATTGACAGTATTTTGCAAAAATATTACCTTCTGCTTTTATGTTAACGCTCATGCTAATATTGCTTTTTGAAAGATCTTCAACCTCTTGTTTTTTGCCTATAATACCGCCTAATATTGTAATGTCGCCACCTGATTCTAGCTGTGCTGACTCTACAAAACCACCGACTGTAATATCACCTTTTGCATAAACTTTCATTCCTTCGCAAACATCACCATCAATAATAACACTGCCTTCAAATTTTATATGTCCAGTGGTAACGTCAACATTTTTAAGTTGGTAAACTTTATCAATTGCCATACCATTTTCAATAGCTCTGGGTAAACCAACAAGCGTTGAAATAAGTACATTTTTATTTTTTGTACTTATAACAGTACCTTCACCCTCGGTTATTTCAATGTCTTCTCCTGGATTAGGTTCAAGCGGTGTACCTTTAACGGTATAACCTTGTAAACCTTCGGTAAGTGGAATAACTTGAGCAAGCGGTTCACCGATGCTAACACAAATAATATCGCCCAAATCTCTCATGTCTACGCTGCCATCATCACGTTCTTTGGGGCGTAATATACGATCTTGAGCACATTGTACTAACTGTTTGATTCTGGCATTTCTACCATTTGTGGGAGTTTTACCTTGTGCGATAACACTGTTAATAACAGAACCTTCAACTTCACTGATTGATAGTTGAGCGAGCTTGATTAATTCTTCTTTAATGAAGCCTTTTTTAACTTCAGCATTTTGAGCGGCAGTAAGAATTTCTTTTGCGGTAAGGTTTTTCCCACCAAGGGCTGTTGTTATTTCAGCAGATGCTGACATTTCATCATCACTTATCTTAATTTCAACGGTCGCATCTTTACGTTCTAATACTTGATAACGTATTTCTCTACCTGTTTTATCTTGTTGCAGGGGCTTTAATATACTATTGAGTTCAGCTATGGCGTTTTTTATATTGCTGGAGTTTATTTGTAGGGTTTTGTATTCTGACTTTTCAATCAGATCTAAAATTGTGGTCTCATTAATGACTGTACTATTTTTAACTGGCTGTAAAACCAAATCGATATTGTTTTTTTTATTCTCAACAAAGCTTACTTGAGTCACGTAATACAATCCTAATGGTTAATAGCTGCAATATGCCAAAATTATTTTAAGGCTAAAGTTATGATGAGAACTTTAGCCTACAAAGCCAATATAAATTCCCACATTTTAATTATTTTTATCAAGAATATAATGTAAGTATAAGTTAATGTTTTAAATATTGTTACTTTAAAATATGGGTTTTAACTATATATTTTTTTGGTTTTTATTTTTATTAAAAAATCATCTTAAATGGATATTTTCAAATAAAATAAAATTTCATATATCGCTTTTTTAGAATATAAGTTTTTAGATATAGCTTTTTTAAATATAATGTCTTTAAATATAGTTTTCTTGGTGTATTTTGATAAATGCTGGCGTACCAATTTTTGAATAATCAATTTTGTATTCTTTGTTATCTAATGCCTGGATAAATAATAATGTTTTTTCTTCACCAAAACACTCACCAGCACTTATATCAATAACGTCTTGGTAAACTTTTTTTGCTTCAGATTTTTTACGAGGAATTTCACCCGCATAAACACCAATACCTCTATTGCTTATCATAACTACAGGGTGATCACCATTTAAAACCAAAAGGTCAAATTTTCTATTTTTATGAATAATAGTGTTTCTTCCGCTAGTAATATAATTTTTTTCAATCAAAATAAATTCCTAATATTTTTTAATGGTTAATATAGCTCACTATTAACTTTAGCAAGAAAATACAAATTCCCCCAAATTAATGCTTGTATAAAGTAATTTAATTGCTGCTAAAAGTTAAAATTGAAATTTACACTTTGAATAAAAAGCACAAAAAGCTCTTTTTTTAATAAAAGAGAGGCATTATTTTAATAAATAGTTAATTTTAAATTTATCTATAATTAACTGTATTTTTTAAATATATAAAGTTTTGATTTACTAATCAATAATTAACAAAAAAAACAATAGATAATACGCTTAATTTAAGTTATGTGATTTTTGGATAGGTAGTAAGTTATTTTATATATAAAGGTGAATGTGAGCTTTTTATTAAAAAACGGCGAACAAGATCTAAACCTCTTGCTACAACTGTTTTTTGAAAATAAAGTCGTGTCCCTTTCACCACAAAATGTTGGGTATGAAGTGTGGTTGAATCCCCCCATGCCAACCAAACTGTCCCAAGTGGTTTTTCAACCGTAGCACCAGTAGGTCCGGCAATTCCTGAAACTGCTATAACAATATCAGCACTACTATGCGAGAGTGCGCCTTTTGCCATAGCTAAAACCGTTTCTTTACTTACAGCACCATATTTATCTAGTGTGGTTTGTGGTACCGACAACATATGGTTTTTCATTTTATTTGAATATGTCACATAGCCAGCTTCAAATACTTGAGAAGCTCCTGCTAATGCCGTTATTTTGCTAGCCAGTAACCCCCCAGTACAAGACTCTGCAGTTGTGATTGTTAGTTTTTTTTCTAATAGTTGTTCATAAACACACATGGGTAAAGTTAAATCGTTTGTTTTAATTTCTCCTAAAATATGATCATTTAAGACTTGATGAATTTTTTTTAGCCATGTTGTTTTTAATTGGTAAGAGGCTTCGGTATGGGTAATTAATTTCAGTTCAACGGTAGGAGCATTTGCTCGGTAACCAATTTCAATTGTTGTTGGTAAGGCAGCTAGGTGTTCCTGCATTATCATTTGTAACTGCGATTCACCTATACCATAAGTTTGTAAACGGGTTGTGTGCAAAAACTCTTGGGGAGGTAATTGTTTTTTAAGGTATGGAATAATTTCTTCATTGAGCATGATTTTTAATTCACTGGGCACACCGGGAGTACAAAAGATATCACAATCATTAATATTGATATGAATACCAACAGCGCTACCTGTTCTATTAGCAATAATATTACATTTATCAGGTAATACTGCTTGCTTTAAATTAGCTTTATCAAGGGTATACATGCGTTTACTTGCCCATGATTTTAAATGCAGTAGGGCCTCAGGATTTTCAGTTAATGGTAAATTAGCAGCTATTGATAATGCTTCAGCGGTTAAATCATCACTAGTAGGACCCAAACCACCGTTAATAATTAATAGATTACATTGCTGACTCATTATTTTTATTTCATTAATCAATACTGTTAAGTTGTCTGCCAACGTTACACGTTTGGCAATATCAATCCCTAAAGGTTTTACTTGTTTAGCGATATAAGCGGAGTTGGTATCAATAACGTCTCCGTTTATGAGTTCATTGCCGGTCAGTAATAATTGTAAATTGATGATAGACATAAGTTAACCTGATTAAATAAATATGAATTCATGATAAGTATTATTTGCTTTTATTTATAGTTTTATCATTGATTCTATTCAATTTACATTTATTGAAACGTATCAAATAAATAACTTTAACGTTAGAATAAAGGTAGTACTTGTGGTTAAAGGAGTTTTATTATTTTGACTAATGCATTTAACCGAAATATGTTATTTGGGTATTGGTATCGAGGCGACTCTGATGCGGAAAATAATCAAATAACCGAATTTGCGAGAATCGAACCTAACGGCACATTTGAGTTTGTTTTTACTGAATATAATCATCAAGGTGAAGTGACCGAAGAGATTGTTGAATTTGGAGATTGGGGTCTTGTTGGTAATATTCACTTTACTACCACTAAAGGTGAATTAATTGATGAACAGGCTTATAGCGCAGATATGACTGACGACGAAAATTATCAAGCTTACAAAGTATTGGCATTAGACGTTAACACGGTAAAATATGAACATATAATTACACAAGAAATCTTTATCCTAAAGCGTGTTATTGATAAAGTAGCTTACTGCTAACTATGTGTCTTAGATGTATTATTATTGATGATGCAAGTTTCACTGGTAAATAAAAATTTTAGGCTTAGATTTAACGTTATAAATAAAATCTAAGGTCTATATCTATGTAAAACATAACTAAACTTAATAACGCTACATAAATTGTTTTAGACCTTTCAAAGAAGCGCTGGAGCATTGACTTTACAGAAATAATGGCTTCATCAACAATGCTTTGATTGGTAACACGTATAGATTACATTAATGATATTTAGCGCATTTTTAAATTTTGAGAGAGCAATGAAAAGAATTAAAGACGCAAGTTTAATAACGGCAATAAAAACTCCTTATAATTCAAAAGGTGAAATAGATCTTGTCACTTACGACTTGCTTGTTGCTAAACAACTAGAAGCGGGTGTTAACGGTATTATTGTGGGTGGTACTACTGGCGAAGGGCATTTATTAAGTTGGGAAGAGCATTTGATGCTTATTGCTCATAGTGTTAATAAATATGGAGACCAATTAATTATTGTGGGAAATACCGGTAGTAATAATACGCGAGAAGCAATAAAAGCCACTAAAAATGGTTTTGCCATGGGAATGCACGCTGCTTTACAAATTAACCCTTATTATGGTCGTACTTCAAACAAAGGTGTTTTAGAACATTTTAGTCGGTTATTAGAGATAGGTCCTGCGTTTATTTACAATGTGCCAGGTAGAACCGGTCAAGACTTGACCCCAGAAATTATTGAACCGTTATCAAGCCATAAAAACTTTATTGGTGTTAAAGAATGTACGGGCAATGATCGCATTGCTTATTATGAGAATAAAGGTATTGCTTGTTGGTCAGGCAACGATGATGAAAGTTTTGCCGCTAGACATGAACATGGCGCCCATGGTGTTATTTCGGTTACTTCAAATATTATTCCTAAGATAATGCGCACCCTGATGGATAAACCAGATAAAGCATTAAATGATAGTGTTATAGAGTTAATGGGTTGGATGTTTTGTGAGCCTAACCCTATCGCTTTAAATACTGCACTTATGATGACTAATGCCGTTAGCCCAGTATTTAGATTGCCTTATCAAGCATTAAGTCTTGAACAACGAGAAGTTGGTTTTGGACTTTTAAAAAATATAGATGCTAATGAGTTAGTAGGTAATAGTTTATCGTTAATGTCAGACGGCGATTTTACTTACACTGCTTAATATTGCTTATCCATAATTTAGATTACTTATTATTTAGCATTACTCTTTAGTGATTAGAGCATTTAATGAAGGTATTAGGTGCTCTGGTAAATTAAAAGATTTACTGTACAAGCCTTTGTTTTTAAATGGGGTAACTTCTAATGCGCCAAGAGAGCAGTTAAACGACAACGAAAAAGCACACAATTGAAGATCTATCGTTTTATTAACTCGCTTTTCAAGCATTTTATCTTTTTCTTTACTACCGTGTAATCTATCTCCTACCACCGGCATGTTAATACTTGCAGCATGTAAACGTATTTGATGCTTTCTACCAGATTCTATTTTTACTTTAATTAAAGAAATCCCGAGATCTTTATGGTACTGCATGCAGGTAAAAATACTACGTGCTTTTTTGCCGCTAATATCAACGTTAATGTTTTCTGGCTGAGACCTTTGGCTGTGATCACCATGCACAATAATCATATAATATTTTTCTAATTGATGATGTTCAAATTTTTGACTAAAGCTTTGCGCCATTTTTTTTGTATGAGCTATTACAATTAAACCTGTTGCTGCTCTATCTAGCCTATGTACAATAAAAACAGGTCGCTCAGGTTGTAAATGGGTTTGCGCCCAGCGTGATATTGTACAATGGTCGCTCCATTTAGAGCCCTGAGATAACATTCCATAAGGCTTGTACCAAACACTATACTCGCCCATATCTTCAATTAATATCGCTTGATTTGGCTCTTGTTCGAGTACGGCTTTATTGTAGTAAAAATGTAATTGGTCATTTTTCTTTAATGTTTTCTTTAATCGACGAAAACGCTGCGTTGATTTACCACTAGATAACCATAATGCGCCTTTAGTTATTGCTCTTTTAATATCAGCAATACTAATTTTACATTGGGTAGATAACTCAGCTAGCGCATTAGTTGTGTCTGAAGTAACGATGATATGCTTTTCAAAAATTATGTTATCAGAAGCGTTTTTGTTTGAAGTGTTCATTAGGTTGTCAAATAAGTAGAAGGTAAATTGTTTAAGCTGGGATCATAATTATAGTTTAACAAACAAGCCAATGACCTGCTGGACTTTTGATAGTAATATTAATGTTATGGTACTTTTAAGCTAAGATACCCGTTACCATTCTAAGTGCTCGATTTCAGTGGGGATTAAAATGACTTTAGGCAAGGAGAGTAATTCAAACATAGTCACTCTATGTTTTGATTCTTTACCGCAGCATAAAGCCATTTTAAACCCATCGAAGAAGGGCTTGAGCAATATCACTTCGTCGTTGCTGATATTTACAAGGGAATATCCCTTATTTCATCACAGCGCCTTGAATTGAAATCGCTCAAGCGCTCTGAAACAGGTATCTTGAATGGTAACGGGTATAAATTAATAGGAGTAGTTATGGAGCGTGATTTAACACTTTTTCCCCAAGACGAAATAGGTCAATATTTATGGGATGCAGCCAACGCGGGTGATAATATTAATCAAGAGAGAGAAATTGAATTTACTGTTATTTTTAAGACACAAGAACAAGCATTAAAATTTGGTTATTTACTGCTAGAAAATAATCAAAAATTGTCTATGTGTCCATTCGACAATGATGATCATCCATGGGAAGTAACAGCTTACCCCTTTACTAGCGCAACTTACGAAAACATTACCGCATATCGACATTTATTAACCGAAAGCTGTTTAGCGCTTGAAGGCGTATTTGATGGGTTTTATTTTCCAATAAATTGAAGACTAACATGATTGATATTAGAAAATTTGATGATATAAAAAACGCCAGTGCAAAGTCATTTAATAATCAAAAAGCCCTGATAAAAAAAATAATGTCAGGCAGAGTCATTAGTTGTAAAACCTGCAACACAGCTATTAAATTAGTTATGCCTGAACAGTCGGAATCACCAGGCTTATATTGTAAAAAAGGCTGTACAGATATCGCATTAGAAATTAATAAAGCGCCTACGGTAAAGTAAGGCGCTTTATTAGATCATTTTTACTTTAAGTAGAATGTGTTGGTTAGTGTTAACTCGTTATCTTTACCTAATCAACAATAACTGCTGAGCTTAAGCTACCTAAGTAATGGCTGCTTAATCCTAGCCAATAAATTTACGAGCATTACGGAACATTCTTACCCATGGCGAATCTTCTTGCCATTGGTCTGGGTGCCATGAGTTAGCAACAGTTCTAAATACCCGTTCAGGGTGTGGCATCATAATCGTTACACGTCCATCAGTTGTGGTTAGCGATGTAATACCATCTGGCGAACCGTTAGGGTTTGCTGGGTAGGTTTGCGTAACATGACCATAGTTATCAACATAACGAACGGCGACTGTGCCAGACTGGTTAGCAGCGTCAATAGCGTCGTTTGAGCTAAACTCTGTACGACCTTCACCGTGTGAAACCGCAATAGGCATTCTAGAACCTTCCATACCTTTAAAGAAGATTGAAGGGCTTTCTTGAATTTCAACTAAGCTAAATCGAGCTTCAAAACGTTCTGATTTGTTTTGCACAAAACGTGGCCATGTTTCAGAACCTGGAATAATTTCTTTAAGGTTTGAGAGCATTTGACAACCATTACAAATTCCTAAACTAAAGGTATCTTCGCGGTGGAAAAATGATTTAAACATTTCACGAGCATGGGCGTTAAAGAGTATTGATTTAGCCCAACCTTCGCCAGCACCTAAAACATCACCATAAGAGAAACCACCACAAGCAACTAAACCATTAAAATCAGCTAAGTTTACACGGCTAGCTAAAATATCAGACATATGAACGTCAATCGCAATAAAACCAGCACGATCAAATGCCGCGGCCATTTCAACATGAGAGTTAATTCCTTGTTCACGTAAAATAGCAATTTTAGGATGAGTTTCATTTACGGCGTCTTTAGCGATTAAGTTCGCAACAATATCTTCATTAATATCAAATGTTAACTCGGCGTGTAATCCAGGATATTCTGTATCGTATTTAACATCATGTTCTTGTTGCGCACATTCTGGGTTATCTCGCAGTGATTGCATGTTAAAAGTAGTTTGCGCCCATAATGTACGATAGTAAGTACGAGAATTTTCAAGCACAATTTGTTTGTTTCGAGTAAAGCGAATGGTATCTTCATTATTTAAACAACCAATAGTTGTGCAACAAGCTAAAATATTGTGCTCTGTAAATACTGTATTAATAGCCTCTACATCACTTGCGCGCACTTGAATTACCGCACCTAACTCTTCGTTAAATAGTATGTCTAAATCATTACCTTTAAATGAAGATAAATCGATATCTACACCGGTATGCCCAGCAAATGCCATTTCTGTTATCGTGGTAAACAATCCACCGTCAGATCTGTCATGATAAGCAATTAATTTTTCTTGAGAAACCAATGTTTGAATCGCATTAAAAAAGTTTTTTAACGTTACAGGGCAATCCACATCAGGCGTTTGTGTACCTAGTTGCTTGTAGACTTGTGCTAAACAAGAACCACCTAAACGGTTTTTACCTTGTGATAAATCTATTGCAATAAGTGTTGTATCGCCCAAATCAGTTCTTAACTGAGGGGTAACGGTTTTACGAATATCTTCTACTACACCAAAGGCTGTAATAATTAATGAAAGTGGTGAAGTAACTGACTTGTTTTCACCATTTTCTTGCCACTGCGTTTTCATTGACATTGAGTCTTTACCTACCGGTATCGTTAAGCCTAAAGTAGGGCATAACTCTTCACCAATAGCTTTTACTGCTTCGTATAAACCGGCATCTTCACCTGGATGACCTGCTGGCGACATCCAATTAGCTGAAAGTTTAATACGGTTTAAGTCGCCAATATTTGTACCCGCAATATTAGTTAACGATTCGGCTACAGCTAAACGAGCAGAAGCCCCATAATTTAATAAAGCAACGGGTGTACGTTCACCTAAAGACATAGCCTCGCCGTGGTAAGAATCAAAAGCGGAGGCGGTAACACCACAGTCTGCTACAGGTACTTGCCATGGGCCAACCATTTGATCTCTGTTAACCATACCGGTAACTGATCTATCCCCAATGGTAATAAGGAATGTTTTTTCTGCAACCGTAGGTAGTGTTAAAATACGTTGTGCAGCATCTTCAAGGGTTATATTACTTAGTGCTAATTTATCACCAGCGGCAGTAGCTGTTTTAACATCTTTAATAATTTTGGGTGTTTTTCCTAAAAGTACGTCTAATGGTAAGTCGATAGGCGTATTTAAGTGGTCAATATCAGCAAAGTGAGAGTCAGTAACCGTTAAATGTTCTTCTTCAGTAGCCTTACCTACCACTGCAAATGGTGCACGTTCACGATGACAAATTTGAGTAAATTGCTCCAATTGAGCATCAGAAACAGCCAATACGTAACGCTCTTGAGATTCATTACACCAAATTTCATGAGGCGCCATACTGCGTTCATCGTTAGGCACATTACGTAATTCAAATACGCCACCACGACCGCCATCTGAAACTAATTCAGGAAAGGCATTTGATAAACCACCAGCGCCAACATCATGAATAAATAAAATAGGGTTTTGCTCGCCCAGTTGCCAACATTTATCAATAACTTCTTGGCAACGGCGTTCCATTTCTGGGTTTTCACGCTGCACCGAGGCAAAGTCTAAACTCTCAGCTGATTGGCCTGATGCCATTGATGAAGCAGCACCGCCTCCTAAACCAATATTCATTGCTGGCCCACCTAATGCGATTAAGTTAGCACCAACGATAATGTCACCTTTTTGAACGTGTTCATCACGAATGTTACCTAAACCACCGGCAAGCATAATAGGTTTATGGTAACCACGTACTTCTTTACCGTTGAACGAATTTACTTCTTCTTCATAAGTACGGAAATAACCCAAAATAGCAGGGCGTCCAAATTCATTATTAAATGCAGCACCACCTAAAGGAGCTTCAAGCATAATATCTAGTGCTGACACAATACGAGATGGTTTACCAAAATCGCTTTCCCAAGGTTGTTCAACATTTGGAATACGTAAATTAGAGACTGAAAACCCAACTAAACCTGCTTTAGGTTTTGACCCTATACCCGTAGCCCCTTCATCACGAATTTCACCACCACTTCCTGTAGCTGCTCCTGGATAAGGCGAAATAGCGGTAGGGTGGTTATGGGTTTCAACCTTCATTAGAATTTGAATATCTTCATGGTGATATCGATATTCATTGGTTTGAGCATCGGGGAAGAAACGACCACCTTTATTACCCACCATAACAGCAGCGTTATCCGAGTATGCACTTAATACAAAGTCACTGTTAATCTCGTGGGTATTTCTGATCATTTTGAACAATGATTTAGGTTGTTTAACGCCGTCTATTGTCCAATCAGCATTAAATATTTTATGTCGACAATGCTCAGAGTTTGCTTGTGAAAACATATACAATTCAATGTCGTTAGGGTTACGACCAAGTAGAGTGAAGTTTTCAAATAAATAATTCACTTCATCGTCTGCAAGCGCTAAACCTAAGTTAATGTTTGCATCAACTAGTGCGTTTTTTCCGTCATTGATTATATCGATTGAGGTTAGCTTTCCCGGTTCTGCTGTTGCAAATAATGACGCAGCTTGCTCAACTTTAGAAAATACCGACTCCATCATGCGATCATGAATTAAACCATTTAATTGTAACTGCTGTTTATCTGATAATTCGTCACTATCAATGTAATAAGTAATACCGCGCTCTAAACGGATCACTTTATGTAAACCACAATTATGAACAATATCAGTTGATTTTGACGACCACGGAGAGATAGTACCTGGGCGAGGCGTAATTAATACAAATGCACCTACGGGTTCATGTTTATCAATAGTTGGACCGTATTTAAGAAGTTGTTGTAAAACATGAGATTCTTCGCTAGTTAGTTCTTCTGATAGATGAGCAAAATGGGCATATTCTGCGTAAATACCTTTAACAGGAAGTGTTAACTCAGCACACTGTAAAAGTAATTTTTTTACTTTAAATTCAGAAAGTGCAGGAGCGCCGCGAAGGGTTTTCATCAACATCGACATAGTCTATTCACCGGGTTAGATTAATAAGGAAAAAAACGCGCGTAGTATATACTTAATCCACAATAATATATATACCCATCACACCTCAAGCTGCAGAATTCAGCAAGGTGATAAAGGGGTAGGTACAAGGCATTGATTGACGAAAATAGTGATTCTATTTTCTAAATCATTTAAATCAATAGACGCCGTAGATGACCCTTTATCGCCTTGCCCGTAGGGAGCTAAGCGAGTTCATCAGCCCAGCGTTGCGATACTTGATAAGGGAATAGCCATTATCTGAGTAACGCGCCTTTATCTGATTTCCTCGTTTAGCTCTGAACCTGCATCTTGAAGTGTGATGGGTATATAATATCTACTTTACAATTTTTAATAAAATTTAAGATTATTTACTACCTAGCTTAAATTTTGACCTAGCTTAAATCCAAGTTAAAAATAGCTTATACCTAATAGACGCCTAAGTTTGAGCTAACCTCTAACAACCCAAGTGCAAATAAATATGTTGCTTATTAAAAAGTTCTTTGCGAATTTTGTTAAATAACGACACAATAAGCGTTATGAATACCATATTACTAAAACTTTCAGATAACGTGATCCTATCAATGATACTTTTTTTATTGATGGGATTTTTGTTGTCTGGCTGCCAGCCAGCCTATCAAACATCGGGTTTACAACGAATTTTAGATCGTGGTTATGTAACCGTAGGCACGTTATATGGACCTACTAGTTATTATATTGAAGCCGAAGGACCCACCGGTTTTGAATATGAACTTGCTCAAAATTATGCTGACTACCTTGGTGTAGATTTAGTTGTTGTACCTGCTTATCACATAGATGATTTACTGCCAAAAGTTAACTCTGGCGATGTCGATTTTTTAGCAGCCGGAGTTGCGGTAACCACAAAACTACTTGAACAATACAATGTTGCACCAAGCTATAATAATGTCAGTCAAAAACTTGTATTTAAGCAAGGTAAAGTAAGGCCTCGAAGCCTCGACGCTTTAACCGGTAAATTTGTAGTTACCGCAAGAACAAATCATGCCGAAAACTTAGCTAAACTAAAGCGCACTAACGACTTTTTAACTTGGGAAGAAAGTTCAGAACTTGACGCAGAAGAGCTTTTAATAAAAGTACTAGAAGAAGAAATAGATTATACCGTTATTGATAGCAACTCATTAGCTTTAAGCCGACGTTACTACCCCGAAATTAGCATTGGCTTTACCATCAAACAAGAAGAAAAATTAGCTTGGCTTGTTAGTAAACATAGCGACACTTCTATTTTAGCAAGCCTCGTTGAGTTTTTTGGACAAGTGCATCATGACGGTACTTTATTGGCGCTGGACGATAGATATTATGGACATATTGAGCAGTTTAACTACGTAGATACTCGAATGTTTATTAAAGCCATAAAAGATAAACTCCCTAAATATCAGCCTATTTTTGAAAAATATGGTCAAGATGTTGATTGGAAACTTTTAGCGGCCATCAGTTATCAAGAATCTCATTGGAATCCAAACGCACGGTCACACACGGGGGTTAGAGGTATGATGATGCTGACCTTGCCAACCGCCAAGCAAATGGGAATTAAAAGTCGTCTTGATGTAGAGCAAAGTATTAGAGGCGGTGCTAAATACATTAAACGAATGATTGATCGCATGCCGGATAGAATTCCCTATCCTGATCGCTTATGGTTTGCTCTAGCATCATACAATGTTGGCTTTGGACATTTAAATGATGCGCGTATTATTACTGAGCAACAAGGTGGGGATCCTGACCGTTGGGTTGAAGTTAAGTCACGTTTACCTTTATTAAAACAAAAAAAATACTATAAAAAAACGCGATATGGTTATGCTCGTGGTGATGAGCCAGTAAATTATGTAGAAAATATTCGCCGTTACTACGACACCTTAGAATGGATGGATCAACAAACCATTGATGAAGAAGATATAGCCGTTGAAGAAATACCAATAGATAACGACATATCTATTTCAGATGAAGCTTTAGCAGAGCAAGGCAAAGCAGAGCAAGCTAAAGCTGAACAAGCTAAAGCAGAGCAAGCTAAAACTAGTGTAGTTAAACCTCAAAGTACTAAAGCTAAACCAGATAAGAGTAATGAAGTTGAGTCGGTAAAAAATAACGAGAAAATTAATGTCGTTATTCCACCTTAATAGCACTCAAATAGCACTCATAAAGTTTTAATATTCTACGGTCACTTTTTATTTTTGAAATATTAGGGGGTTGAACTTTTGAGTATAATTTTTGTTCAATTTAAACGTGTTTTAATCACAAATTTTTCGTCCTAAACGAAAGCTTAGTACTACGCTCATGTAGGCAAGGCAAAAGCCTACCTTAAAGATCAATAACTGCTAGGTTTTATAGTTAAGAAAAAGTCAAAAACTAGGGTCTGTTGATCTTTCGAGGTTATTTTTACAGCAAGGTGTTTGATATTTAGACAAGGCAGAGTATGTGAAGTGTAGCTAGCTACTCGAACATACGATAACGACGTATAAATTTCAAACAGGTACTGCCCTCTGGGTTCATTTAAAACGAATTTACTCATTGCTGTTCGCTTCTTTAATAGAATAACTATTAGACAAAGCTCACATCGCGATTAAATTCGTTTTAAATTGAATAAAATTTAACCCTGAAAGATCAACAGACCCTAGAGGTTGTTGATATTTCGAATTTAATTTTTGTTCAATTTAAAAGCTTTGCCATCATTTCCAGGTAATTGTCATCATTTTTAGGTAATAACAACACGTCAGTAATGATACTAGTACAAAAATTAAACTTGTTGCTGCAAAACACACCTAAAAGATCAACAGCCCCCTAATGTAAATATTGTATTTTCACTTAAACCAGGAATCAATGATATGTTTATTGCTTTTAAACTAAGCGATTATCCAATAAGAAAATTAATTACATAATATTTTCAATGGTTTATAGTATTCATTAATTCCGCTTTACGTTATATTAGAGCATACTATAAAATATAGACTAAATAATTGCAGGAAAAGCATTTTATGACTGATAAACAAACTGTTACCACTACCTTTATAAACGATGTGAAAACCTCTCAAACCTTATGGGCATTGCAAGAGCCAGAATCAGGTAATTATGTTGTGATAGACTCAATTAATTTTGAAAATACCGATGTTATGCCTTTGTGGTCAAGTATTGAGTTAGCCAAAAGTCTTTGTATAGATGAGTGGCAAAATTATCAGCCAGCTGAAATTTCGGTGAGTGAATGGATGGAATTTTGGATTGAAGACTTAAACGAAGACAATATTATTATTGGGGTGAATTGGCCAGAAACGGGTCATTGTGAAGAGCTTGAATTAGCTGATTTTACTCAATTGTTATCTCAAGTTGAAGTTTATAAATAAACGTTAATGTAATAATTAGAATAAGTTTATCTGCATGTTTAATTTTTCCTACTAGCGTGATGGTTGATAAATATGTTAGTAAAAGTGTAAACAAGCACGTGGGTATATATGAGCGTAGAGCTTTTAAATAGTTACGTTTCACTTAAAGAAACTTAATTTACTCTAACGTTTAAGAAGAAAGACAGACTATTTAATTTGTAATAACCTCCACTAGCTTCAGCATCAAAGTGTCACAAAACTGTAATATATAAAGCATACAATTTAAGTCAATATGTTATGTAAAGTTTATAAAGGCAGTTGTAGTGACTCTAGCATTTAAATCATCTGGCACACGCCAAATGAAAAACTCATTAGCAAAATGGTTAATTACACTGGGTGGTATCAGTGTATTATTTACCTTAGTGTTAATCTTTATGTACTTACTTTATGTCATTAAACCTGTTTTTGATTCGGCAAAAGTAGAACAAACCTCGCAAATTACGTTCACCTCTTCGGCTAAAACAATCAGTGTTGGCGTAGATGAGCTAATAGAAGTGGCTTATCAAGTTAATACTTTAGGTAATATTAGTTTTTATCGGTTAACTGAAAATAATGGATACGAAATAGGTAGCCAATTATTTTCAGAGCAACTCACTGCGCCATTTAATAAAGCGTCAAGTGCTTCTCTTAGTCAAGTTAAACATATTGTTGATTCAGGCGTTCACTATAAATTATTAGTCGATAGTAATAAAAATAACCTTGTTTTTGCTCCTAAATTTCAAGCTGTTTATACCGATGATAATCGCGAAATATTACCTAGAATTGAATACCCACTTGGTCAAGACTCTATTGTTATAGATGAGGATAATAGCGAACTTACCCATGTTGCTTTTGCAATGGGCGCTGAAAAAGCAGTTTTTGTTGCACACACCTTTGATGGTCGGTTAATTAAAACCACACTACTCGCTGATGATAGCTTTGATTACGATCCCGCTTTTGAAACGGTTTATCAGGAAATTGAATTTTATAGCAAAAATGTTGACGAAATTCTTATCACGCCTGATCAGTCTTTAGCTTTTGTTCAAAGTGGCAATACCATTTCAGTTTTTGAGTTAGATGATGAATACAGTGTTAATTTAAAAGCAGAAATAAAGCCAAAAACTCAAATCACCTCAATGGCCTTATTATCGGGTAGTAGCTCAGTATTAATTGGCGACAACAAAGGTAATATAAGCCAGTGGTTTGAAGTGGCAGGAGAGAGTGGCCGAGATTTTCAAAAAATTCGCTCATTTAAAAATAGTAATGGTGAAACTGTTACTAAAATTTTTACCGAACAATTTCGTAAAAGCTTTTATAGCATAACCGCTGACAATGTAGTTGATATTTTTTATACCACCAGCGAAGCACAATTATGGCATGGCAAGTTAGCTGATATACAACCAATTGCTTTTGCTATATCTCCTCGTTCAAACGCTATTATTACTGTTAACAATAATCAACTCACCATATTTTCTGTACATAACGAACATCCAGAAGTTACTTGGTCTGCATTATGGGAAGAAGTTTGGTATGAAGGTTATGCCGAACCCGAATACATTTGGCAATCTACTTCAGGCTCTGATGACTTTGAGGCAAAATTCTCATTAGTACCTATATCATTTGGTACTTTAAAAGCTGCATTTTACGCAATGTTATTTGCTGTACCTATTGCTATAACTGCAGCGATTTATACCGCCTACTTTATGACGCCGGGCTTACGTAAAAAAGTAAAACCCACAATCGAATTAATGGAAGCTTTACCTACGGTAATTTTAGGCTTTTTAGCGGGTTTGTGGCTAGCCCCAATAATTGAAAACTATTTACCGGCAATATTTTTGATGGTGATTTTTTTACCTTTATCTACGCTTATTGCTGCGTTTGCATGGTACAAACTTCCTAAAGATATAAAAATTAAAATTCCTGAAACATTAGCACCGGTTATTTTAGTGCCGGTTGTACTGCTTTCTGTTTATTTAGCTTTTACATTGTCTCCAATACTCGAAACACACATGTTTGGTGGTGATGTACGCCAATACATTACTAACGAGCTAGGAATAAGTTTTGATCAACGTAATGCACTCGTTGTTGGTATTGCTATGGGTTTTGCCGTTATTCCAACCATTTTCACCATGGCTGAAGATGCTATTTTTAGTGTTCCTCGTCACTTAACCAGCGGTTCGTTAGCTTTGGGTGCTACGCAATGGCAAACTTTAATCAAAGTGGTTTTACTAACTGCTAGCCCAGGTATATTTTCAGCCATGATGATGGGGTTAGGTAGAGCCGTTGGTGAAACCATGATTGTACTTATGGCAACAGGAAATACGCCTATATTGGATTGGAGTATTTTCCAAGGTATGAGAACACTTGCTGCCAATATCGCAGTAGAAATGCCAGAGTCTGAGGTAGGTAGCTCGCACTATAGAGTTTTATTCTTAGCCGCCTTTGTTTTATTCGTGTTTACTTTTGTAGTTAACACACTTGCAGAGTTTGTTCGTCAGCGTTTACGTGACAAATATAGCTCGATGTAAAAGCAGGTTACTAGGTAAATATGATGAAAAATAGCAATAAAGAGCAACACAATATGAATACATGGTTTAAATCGGGGTCTCCTTGGATATGGCTTTCAGCTGGTGGAGTAAGCATCAGTTTAATTTCTGTGTTGGGACTTCTATGGTTAATCGCCTCTAGAGGTTTATCTTACTTTTGGCCTGCTGATATTTACGAATTTAAATCAATAAATGATAAAGGTGTGCATGGTACGGTTATTGGTGAAATATACGACCGTGAATTTATTCCTGCTTCACAATTAGCACATACCGACATTAAATTAAAACCTGGTCAAGAAACGATTGAGCGATTATTAGTTAAAACAGGTAACCGCGAACTGGTTAGCCTAGATTTTAGATGGTTACTAGTACCTGAAATTCAAACTACTACTACTCCAGAAGATGTCGTTGTTATTGAGCGTAGAAAAAACGGAAATTTTTATGGTTACATAGAATCGGTGATCATGGACGGTCAGGTGGTTGAATTATCACGCCTGCCTGAATTACTTGAGCGAGTTGACGAGTTTCAAGATGAAATTGACACTTTGCAAAGTTCGCACATCGGCGCTATTAACTACAAAATTGAACGCCTACGGTTAAAAGAGCGTAAATATACACTTGATAATGAATTAACTGCAGAGAAAGCTAATGAGTTGTCGGGCGAAGTCGCCAGCCTTGAAGCTGAATACCAACTACTTGAAGCAGAACTTATGGACTTGCGTAAAAAAATAGCGCGCGACCAACTTGTTGTAAGAGCGATGGACGGACAAAAAATCACCATTAATTTTGAATACATATTAAAGGTAACTTATAACAATCAACTCAGTTTTATTGATAAATTTATTACTTTTTTACAACAAATTGGTGCTTTTTTATCTGATGATCCCCGTGAAGCAAATACTGAAGGCGGAGTGTTTCCAGCAATATTTGGTACGGTGCTTATGGTACTGCTAATGACAGTAATTGTTTCGCCATTTGGTGTTATTGCTGCTATCTATTTACATGAATATGCTGGAAAAAATGCACTAACCAAATTATTACGTATTGCGGTAATTAACTTAGCCGGCGTACCTTCAATTGTTTATGGCGTATTTGGTTTAGGCTTTTTTGTTTATATGGTAGGTGGTAGTTTAGATCAGTTATTTTATCCCGAGACCTTACCTAGCCCAACTTTTGGTACACCAGGTGTATTATGGTCAGCCATTACTTTAGCAATATTAACTTTACCCGTAGTTATTGTATCAACCGAAGAAGGTTTAGCGCGCATACCTTCAGCTATGCGACACGGTAGCTTGGCACTAGGTGCAACAAAAGTTGAAACCTTATGGCGCATTATTTTACCTATTGCTAGCCCAGCTATTATGACAGGCATTATTTTAGCTATTGCACGCGCCGCTGGCGAAGTTGCTCCCCTTATGCTGGTTGGAGTTGTTAAAATGGCACCAAATTTACCGCTTGATGGAAATTTTCCGTACTTACATTTAGACCGAAAGTTTATGCATCTTGGTTTTCATATATACGATGTAGGCTTTCAAAGCCCTAACGTAGAAGCCGCAAGACCATTGGTTTATGCAACCGCTTTATTGCTAGTAACTATTATTGTGAGTTTGAATATGACTGCAGTTTCTGTGCGTAATAAATTACGCGAGAAGTACCGAATGCTAGAGCATTAATTCACTCAATATTAGCCATATAATAGATAATACTGATCCTTAGGTTTGTTAAAATTTAACGTTAGCGTCCCAAATACTTATTTACATGATAACTGGAGGGGAAACCTCCAAATGAGAGAAAACTATGATCTCTGTAACACCTACTGCAATTGCAGATAGCCCAAATAAAGTTGATTTAAACAATTTAACGCCAGAACAAGTCGCGTTACAAATCAAAAATTTGAATTTATTTTACGGTGAAAAACAAGCACTACAAAATATATCTATGGCTATTCCTAAAGGTCAAGTAACCGCATTTATTGGACCCAGTGGCTGTGGTAAATCAACACTATTACGCTGTATTAACCGAATGAACGACTTAGTAGATATTTGTAAAATTACGGGTGAAATAAATCTTCACGGTGAAAATATATATGGCAAACATGTTGATGTAGCTGAATTACGCCGTGCAGTAGGTATGGTGTTTCAACGACCTAACCCTTTTCCAAAAAGTATTTACGAAAATGTGGTTTATGGTTTACGAATAAAAGGTGAAAATAATCGCAGAGTCTTAGACGAGGCCGTTGAAAGAGCATTAAAAAGTGCTGCATTATGGAATGAGGTAAAAGACAGGCTACATGAAAGCGCATTAGGTTTATCGGGAGGTCAGCAACAACGTTTAGTGATAGCGCGTGCTATTGCGATTGAACCCGAAGTATTACTGCTTGATGAGCCAACTTCTGCGCTTGATCCTATTTCAACACTAACCATTGAAGAACTCATTCATGATCTAAAACAACAGTTTACTGTAGTGATTGTAACGCACAACATGCAGCAAGCGGCTCGTGTATCGGATCAAACTGCCTTTATGTACATGGGTGATTTAATTGAATACAGCGATACCAATACATTATTTACTACACCTTCTAAAAAGAAAACAGAAGACTATATAACCGGTCGTTACGGCTAAACGAATTAACGTTTACAGTGATCATTCTCACATTAGATTGATCAATACTACTTAAAATACAAAAAACATTATTAATAGGTGAGGCATGGACAGTTTAAATATAAGTCGTCATATTTCTGGACAATTTAACGAAGATTTAGAACGCATTATTAATCTTGTAATGCAAATGGGTGGCTTAGTTGAAAAACAGTTAAGCGAGGCGCTTCAATCGGTAAGTGAAGGAGACGAAGACCTAGCAAAAAAAGTATTTTCAAACGACTACCAAGTTAATAATCTTGAAGTCGTTATCGATGAAGAATGCACACGACTTATTGCTAAAAGGCAACCAGCTGCCGGTGATTTACGTTTAGTGATGGCAATAATAAAAACCATAGCGGATTTAGAGCGTATAGGTGACGAAGCTAAAAAAATAGCAAACGTAACGATGCAAAGTTTAAGCAGTAAACATAAAGATTTATTGTTAAACCTAGATAACCTAGGACGCAGAGTATTAGAGGGCTTACAGTTAACACTCGATGCTTTTACTCGAATGGATGTTGATGCAGCGTTAAAAATTCATCAAACAGATGAAAAAATAGACCGCGAATACGAAGCGTTAATGCGCCAATTGATGACATATATGATGGAAGACCCTCGCTCAATTCCAGAAGTGATGGCCGTTATTTGGTCAGCAAGAGCATTAGAACGTATTGGCGATCGCAGTCAAAACGTGTGTGAATATATTATTTATTTCGTAAAAGGTAAGGTTGTACGTCATACCAGCCCTGCAGAGATGAAAAAAATATAATTTTTTGACTTATTTCATATTTTAGTAACTTACTTTATATAAGGTAATGGCATATTTTAATCTGAGGTCTTTGATTTATTACTGTTCGTCATAAAGCATTTGCTAATTATAACAAATGCGTTAATATCCGCGACGAATAACAACAAAGAGAAGCCTTTACTGGAATGATTATGACCAGAAATACAATACTCGGTGTCTTCGCTAAGTCGCCCATCAAACCATTAGAAAAACACATCAAGTTAGTTGCTAAATGTAGTAAACAACTAATTCCCTTCTTTAATGCTTGTACTGACAATGATTGGGATAAAGCGGCTGAGATACGCGCTAAAATCTCTACTTTTGAAAAAGAAGCAGATGTTTTAAAGCGTCAACTTAGATTAGAGCTACCTGGTGGGCTATTTATGCCTGTTGAACGCACTGATTTACTTGAGTTGCTTTCTCAGCAAGATAAAATAGCGAATAAAAGTAAAGATATAGCAGGTCGTGTTTTAGGACGTAAAATTGTTATACCAGACAGTTTACAAAGTTCTTTTATTATTTATTTAGAACGTAATTTGGATGCTATTGAAAAAGCAACTGAAGCGATTAACGAATTAGACGACTTATTAGAAACTGGTTTTAGAGGTATTGAGGTAGAGTTAGTTGAAAAAATGATCAATCAATTAGACTCTATTGAAAACGACACTGATAGTATGCAAATAAAGATTAGACAAGAATTATTATCCATCGAGAGTGCCTTAAATCCTGTCGATGTAATGTTTTTATATCAAATTATTGATTGGGTAGGCGAACTTGCTGATATAGCTGAGCGTGTTGGTGCTCGTTTAGAAATAATGCTGGCGAGAAACTAAGGACAAATTATGGATATTTTAATTTCAAGCGGTTCAACCCTTATTATTATGGCGGCGCTAGTCGGCTTTTTTATGGCATGGGGTATTGGTGCTAACGATGTAGCAAATGCGATGGGAACCTCAGTAGGTTCAAAAGCATTAACGATTAAGCAAGCTATTATCATTGCAATGATTTTCGAATTTGCTGGTGCTTATTTAGCCGGTGGTGAGGTAACTTCAACCATTCGTAAAGGTATTATAGACGCGAGCTATTTTGTAGATTCACCCGAGCTACTTGTATTTGGTATGATTTCAGCTCTTTTTGCTGCAGCAACTTGGTTGTTAATTGCTTCAATGCTTGGCTGGCCTGTTTCTACTACGCATTCAATTGTTGGTGCTATTATTGGTTTTGCTGCCATTGGTGTAAGCCCTGATACAGTAGAGTGGGGCAAGGTAATGGGTATTGTCGGCAGTTGGATAGTCACGCCACTTATATCTGGTGTTATCGCATTTCTCATCTTTAACAGTGCACAAAAACTAATTTTTGATACCGAAAACCCATTAAAACAAGCTAAGCGCTATGTGCCTTTTTACATGTTTTTAGCTGGTTTTGTTTTAGCGCTAGTAACTATCAAAAAAGGTTTAAAGCATATTGGGTTAGATATTGGGGCTCAAGAAGGTTATATATACGCTATTCTTGTTGCTTTAGCCGTGGCTATTGTAGGTAAAATATTTATATCTCGTCTTAAGTTCGATGAAAAAGCCGCTAAAACAACACATTACGCAAACGTAGAAAAAGTATTTGCTCTTTTAATGATTGTAACCGCTTGTTGTATGGCATTTGCACATGGTTCAAACGATGTTGCTAACGCAATTGGGCCACTTGCCGCCGTTGAAAGCATTATTAGTAACAATGGTGAAATTGCCAAGAAATCTGCTATTGCTTGGTGGATACTACCTTTAGGTGGTTTAGGTATTGTTGCTGGTTTGGCATTATTTGGTCATAAAGTTATTGCAACTATTGGTAATGGTATTACCCATTTAACCCCAAGTAGAGGTTTTGCTGCCGAACTTGCTGCCGCTTGTACGGTAGTTATTGCATCGGGTACGGGTCTACCTATCTCAACTACGCAAACTCTTGTTGGTGCTGTGTTAGGTGTAGGAATGGCACGTGGTATCGCAGCTATAAATTTAGGTGTAGTGCGTAATATCGTTATTTCATGGGTAATTACTTTACCTATAGGTGCTGCACTTTCAGTGATATTCTTCTGGTGTTTAGAGGCTTACTTTAGCTAGGTTACTAATTTTTTACTTATTTAGATTAACCCCTAACTAAGTAAACGCATATAACTTACATAACTGATATAACCCGAAGTAGATAAATTTAAAAAGCCCCAATAATGATTAATTATTGGGGCTTTTTATTATTTGAATCTTTATTGTTTAGTTATTTCATTAACAATATTTGAGCTGTTACTATACCCATCACACCTCAAGTCGCCTTGCCGGTAGGGAGCTAAGCGAGTTCATCAGCCCAACGTTGCGATACTTGATAAGGGAATAACCCTTATCTGCGTAACGCGCCTTGATCTGATTTCCTCGTTTAGCTCTGAACCTGCATCTTGAAGTGCGATGGGTATAAGCCATTATTAATCGTTAAATAATGGCTTATGTTCTTTCAGTAACTTCTAATAAATGATAACCAAATTGTGTTTTAACCGGGCCTTGTACCGTATTAACATCAGCAGTAAAAACCACTTCGTCAAACTCTGGTACCATTTGACCACGACCAAACGAACCTAAATCGCCACCTTGTGCTTTTGATGGGCAATTTGAATGTTCTTTGGCAACGTCCGCAAAGTCTTTGCCGGCTTCAATTTCTGCTTTAAGTGCTAAACATTGTTCTTCAGTATCAACTAAAAGATGACGTGCAGATGCTTGACTCATAATTTTTCCTTATTTTATATCTAATGTGTATTTTAGATCTATTTGGGCGTTATTTGAAAAGATAACAGCACCATATCGCAATTTTTTTAAAAGTTAAACCGAGATTTATCCGATTTTGTATTTTTACTCTTTTAATTAGGGAGTTTTTATTTGTAGAGTATGGTTTTTAATAGTTTAACAAAAAATTACGCTTGTTACAGATGCTAAATAAGTCGTAAGTGATAAACTAAATGTGTAAATATAATCGAGTAAATGGCATGAACTTACCTAATTTAAAACACTTACGATATCTTTTAGCACTTCATCAACATCAAAATTTTAATCGCGCTGCAGCCGCTTGTTATGTAAGCCAATCAACGTTAAGTGGTGCTATATTAAAGCTTGAAGAGCAGCTTAATTGCCAGTTGATTGAAAGAGACCATAAAGCCTTTATTTTTACAGTACAAGGCTTAGCTATTGTTAACATGGCAAGGGCGTTATTAGTTTCAGCGAACGATTTAGTGACTTATGCTCACCAGCAAGGAGATCCTAACGGAGGCGCCGTGCGCATTGGCTGTATTCATACCATTGCACCCTATCTTTTAGCTGACTTTGTTCACTCTTGTCAGCAAAATATTCCTGAGTTGAGTTTGTATTTGATCGAAAACTCTACCGAAAATTTAATGTTGATGCTCGCGAATGGCGAAATTGATTTAATTGTATTGGCATTACCTCTGCCATTACCCCTTAAAACAGCTAACCATAATTTTAGAAGTAAAATAATAGGACAAGACCCATTCTATTTAGCCGGTAATAAAAACCTAGTAGATTATTATGCCCAAAATAAAGATTACAAAGGGTTGCCCGAGCAAAGTGTGTTTTTGTTATCTGATGAGCATTGTTTGACTGATCATGCAGTATCGGCGTGCCATTTTACTGATAAGAGTCGGATTAATCATTTTTTAGCGTCAAGTATTTCAACGCTTATTCAAATGACTTCCTACCATAAAGGCATCACTTTTTTACCCAGTATGGCGGTAAAAAAGGGCGTAGGAGTAAGTGAAAATCTCACCATTACAAAGCTAGATAATAGTATGTATCGCGATATTGGTATTGTGTGGCGTGAAACTACTGTAAGGCAGCAGCTATTTTTAAGGCTTGCAGATTTGATTGCCAATTTACTTTAAAATTAAAATTGCCGCTGTTTTAATTCCAACTTTTATTAAAATAATCTGTTATTGGCTAGTAATTATTGGTAACTAGCTCACTATCAATTTTACAATTTACTGAGTTATTATCTTGTAAGTGATCACTTTGAATGAAAGAAGGTGAACTGTGATGATTATTATTAAACGACAATTTTGATAGTAATTGTTGAAGTTTATCGTTAAAGATTGTCGCTAATTCAAAAACTTCATTCTTTTTTACAAACTTTTGTGAAGGTAGGTAATCCCTTTTAACGACTGGAGATAATGCAAATAAAGGTCGGTTAACTGATTGTTTCACACCTGCAGTTTCTACAATATTCACTTTATTTAAGCGCAACTGCACGTATTTAACTGTTTGCTCTGGTGAGTTATCAAGGGGAGTGTTAATTTTATTTAGCACATCAAATGGGTTATTAGCCGCGTGTGAAAATGTAATGCACAAGCCGAATGTACATAGTACAGTCGCGAAGAATATAGAAGTGATTTTAGGTTTCATTATAATTTCCTTTTTATTAGCGCTATGCTATTGCTATATAACCATCAACATTAATTAAATGATCTGTAATACGTTTAAAATTGTATGTTTGATCACTAATACTGCTTTATAGCGCATTAACTATTTAATCCAACCCAGCTCAGATAATTACTTTAATTGTAACTAATTTTTACCTCTGTGTATGCATTCTCACAAAACTTTTATTATTTATCCCGTAGGGTAATTGCTTACTTATCAAGTTAACGTATTTAGTAAACTCAGTAGTTCATACCCATTATATCTCAAGCTGCTGAATCTGCATCTTGAAGTGTGATGGGTATAAAGCTTATTAGATATTATCTTTTCAAAATCCCGAATAATATTAAAATAAATACGTTTTAAGTACGCTTAAGTTAAGTTAAGTTTAAGTTACGTTAAATTATGCTAAGAATGATACCTGTTGGTCATTATTTGTAACCTGATTTTTTTAGTGTTCGGTAACTATGTAATAATGGCTCTGTATAGCCACTAGGTTGAACGTCACCTAAAAATACGAGTTTGGTAGCTGCCTCAAATGCTAGGCTATTTTCTATATTGTCGGATATAGTTTCATATTGTGGGTCGTGTTTATTTTGTTGATCAACAACTTTAGCCATTTTAATAAAGCTCTGCTTTACTTGTTGTTTGTTACAAATATTATGTTTTAACCAGTTAGCAATGTGTTGGCTGGAAATTCGTAGGGTTGCTCTATCTTCCATCAGCGGTATGTTATTTATATCGGGTACTTTTGAACAACCAATGCCTTGGTCTATCCAACGCACGACATAACCTAAAATGCTTTGTACGTTGTTATCAATTTCATTGGTAATTTCTTCTTGTGACCAGTTAATTTGCTTTTCAAGAGGAATAGTTAACATGTCGTCTATTGAAGCAAGAGGTCTTTTTGATAATTTTTTTTGTACATCAAACACATGGACTTCATGATAATGCAACGCATGTAAGGTGGCAGCGGTAGGGGACGGTACCCAAGCTGTTGTTGCACCCGATTTAGGGTGTTCTATTTTAATTGCTAGCATGTTTTTCATTTGTTCTGGAATTGCCCACATACCTTTACCAATTTGCGCTTTACCACTAAACCCGCATGCCAAACCCGTATCTACATTGTTATTTTCGTAGGCGTTTATCCATGCTTTATTTTTGATGTTTGCTTTACGAGCAAAAGCACCTGCATTCATTGAGGTATGTATTTCGTCGCCAGTTCTATCCAAAAAACCGGTGTTAATAAATACTACTCTTTCTTTAGCGGCATAAATACATGATTTTAAGTTAACGCTGGTTCTACGTTCTTCATCCATTATGCCCATTTTTATAGTGTTTTTAGGTAGTAATAACATTTCTTCTAAACGTTCAAATAAGGTGTTAGTGAAAGCAACCTCATCAGGACCATGCATTTTAGGCTTTACTATATAAATTGCTTTCTTACGTGAATTTTGAACAGAACTATTACCTTTAAGATCATGTATAGCGATTAGGGAGGTAATAACAGCATCTAAAATCCCTTCAGGAACTTGATTTTTATTACTATCTAATAATGTAGGAGTTGTCATTAAGTGGCCAACATTACGAATAAAAAGTAAACTACGACCCTTGAGTGTAATTGTTTTGTTTTTAGTTGATGTGTATAAGCGATCTTTCGCCATAACACGTTTTATTTGTTTATTGTTTTTAGTAATTGTCTCTTCTAAATTACCTTTATTTAACCCTAACCAATTTTTGTAAGTAGCAATTTTATCTTCGGCGTCTACTGCAGCTACAGAATCTTCGCAATCCATAATAGTGGTTAAGGCTGATTCTACGGTTATGTCACTTATACCTGCGGTATTTGTTTTAGCGATATGACTTTTGGAATCGAAGTTAATTTCAAAATGAAGTCCATGATGAACAAATAATAAGGTTTTTGGAGAATTACAATCGCCAGTATAACCCTTAAATAATTTTGGAGACGCTAGTTGGGACGTTCGACCATCATCAAGTGTCACTATAAGTGTATTTTTAATAATTTGATATTTAACAACGTTGTTATGTTCACCCGTAACTAAAGGAATTGTTTTATTTAAAAAACGCCTTGTAAAAGCCACAACTTTTTCGCCACGTTTAGGATTATAATGCTTTGTAATTTCTGCTCCACCATCAAATGAAATTACATCGCTGCCATATAAGGCATCATATAAACTTCCCCATCGAGCGTTAACTGCGTTTAAAGCAAACCTTGCATTCATTACAGGTACAACAAGTTGTGGACCGGCAATGGTGGCTAACTCTTCATCTACATTTGAGGTGCTGATCGTAAAATCTGGTGAAGGGGGAGTAATATAATTAATAGAAATTAAAAATTGTTTATAAGCGTTAAAATTAAAAGCACTACCTGAATTTTGACGATGCCATTGATCTATTTTCTGCTGTAAAACCTTACGTTCCAACAATAATTTATTATTTATCGGGCTTAAGTCAGAAAATAGTGTTGAAAGTTTACGCCAAAAATCATTTGATTCTAAACCTGTCTCCGGTAAAACGTCGTTGTTAATAAAATCATGAAATTTTTTATCTATATATAAGTTATTTAAAAAAATGTAATTTAATTTTATCTCTTGTGTATTAGAGCGATTTTTTTGAATAGTAGTATGTTGAAAAGCATCGCTATTGTTTATTCGAGGCATTAACTTTATCCGCAGTTGGAGAATATTTTACTTTAGTTAGCGTGACCTTTAGCATGAACAACAGCTAAAGAAAAAGGGTAGATATTAGGGTCTGTTGATCTTTCAGGGTTAAATTTTATTCAATTTAAAACGAATTTAATCGCGATGTGAGGTTTGTCTAATCGTTATTCTATTAAAAAAGCGAACACCAATGAGTAAATTCGTTTTAAATGAACCCAGAAGGCAGTACCTGTTTGAAATTTATACGTCGTTATCGTATGTTCGAGTAGCTAGCTACACTTCACATACTCTGCCTTGTCTAAATATCAAACACCTTGCTGT
>Ga0209303_1000500_pt1 | contig 30333 bp, 23 predicted proteins | sample SidtaG_3_FD_187449 | JGI IMG/M metagenome (GOLD analysis project Ga0209303, IMG submission 187449) | Marine algal microbial communities from Sidmouth, United Kingdom - Sidmouth_Asex1 metaG (SPAdes) (version 2) | ecosystem: Host-associated > Algae > Red algae > Unclassified | place: Sidmouth... | reverse complement strand
TTTCGCCCGTCTGGTCGGAAGGGGAGCTTCATAAACATCCAAAAAATAAATTATTTTATATGTTATTGATTGACAGTTAGTTTTTTATTAAAAAAATAAATGTCAACTCACGTCCAAAGTCTAGTTATCATAAAAAATTGACTAAATAATGAAAAAAATTAATTTAACACTACTTCTTTTTACCTTACTCTTTACCACTCAAGTTGGTTTTGCGCAAAAGGAAACAGCTTTAGACATTGCCGAAGAAGACTTTTCGTCCGTAACAAAAAGTCCCTCAAAAGTTTACTTACAAAAACAAATGAGGAAGGTAGCTTTTCAAAATTCTTCCCTAAACGCAAATAATTTCTTTGCTCAGCAGGCGACTAAAATGGGGTTGACGTCTCCCTCGGAGATGAAGCGGACTAAAACCTTGACGGGCGAAAACGGCTACCAACACGTTAGGTATCAGCAAATCTACCAATCCGTTCCGGTTTTTGGAACGGCTTATACATTGCACGAAAAAAACGGAATCGTTACGCATGCCGGTGGTTATTATTTGCCCTTTGTTGATTTGGAGGTACGGCCTCAGATAACTCCCGAACATGCGCTACAAAACGCCATGCAGAAAATGGGGGCAAAGCGTTATGCTTTTGAAGATACCCAAAACGAGTTAGCTGCATTTCCGGAAAGTCGACCCGTTCCCGAATTGGTCATCATTGATCGGGCCTTCCCTCAATTTTCCGAACATTACGCACTGGCTTATCGCGTAGTATTAACGAGCAGTGAACCATTGGATAAGCGCGAATATTTTATCGATGCCCATAGTGGAGTTGCGTTACTAAATCTGCCTCTGCACCTGCATAATGCGGTGCCGGCACAAGGCGTGACCAAATACTACGGAACCCAAGCCATTACGGTGGATTCTATCAGTCCTAACGAATTTTTACTACGAGACCCGAGCAGGAACGGGAATACTACTTTTGATGGCAGTCGACTGGTCTGGTCTAACTCAAGTAGCTATTGGGATTTTACCAATGAAGCACAGGATGAGGTCGCTATTGACGCGCATTATTGCACTCAGGAATTTCACGATTTTATGCTGGAAGAACTAAATTGGAACGGACTTGATAATGACGGATTACCGATGAATATCGTCGTAAACGCCGGAGATGGTCGCAGGGCTTTATGGAATGGTCAATACGCTGTCTTCGGAAACGGTGATTGTAATCACGGACCGCTCACCACTCTGGAAGTTGTGGGACATGAGTTTACGCACGGAGTTACCGAATATACTTCTGAGCTTGTATACAGAAGTGAGTCCGGAGCAATCAACGAAAGTATGAGTGATATTTTTGGCAAGGCGCTCCAATTTTATACCACACCTGACGATTTAAATTGGGACCTGGGTGCTTCATATATTGTAACCCCTTACGCAGAACCTATTCGCTCTTTTTCTGACCCCAATAGCCGGGAACATCCTAAATTTTATAAAGGAACATTCTGGGAGGATGATGGTGGCGTTCATACCAACAGTAGTGTCGGGAATCATTGGTTTTATCAAATGGTCAACGGAGGAAGCGGCGTCAATGAACTGGGGGAACCGTACGACATCGAAGCTCTGGGGATGGATAAAGCCATTCAAATTGTTTTTCTTACTCAAAAAGCTTACTTAACCAGTACTTCGACCTACGATTTTTATTATGAAAGTTCATTGTTGGCTGCCGAGGAGTTATACGGTCCCGATGCTCCGGAAATTCAGTCGGTTGTTGAGGCTTGGAAAGTGGTCGGACTACCCTATTCGCTTGATACTGGAGAGGATATATTAGATTTGTCGGTTAGCTTTTCAGGAATTTTTGTTGGAACATGTCTCAATAGTGAATTTTATGATGCTGAAGTGACGGTAGCAAATGTCGGACAGCTACCTTATACGCCAAACCTTAATGCGTCTGTAGTGATTAGCGGTGGAGCTACGTCAGAGGAAATTATTATCGGGGAGTCTATTGCACCGGGCGAATCTGTGGTGTATCAATTCGAAGACTATCTTTTTTTCGATACGGATGACCAAGAAAATATCTCGGCTAATTTAATGATTACGGATGGAAATGCGCAGAATAATTCTACGAATCAGTTTGTAATTAACGCTTTATATACGGACAATGACTTGGGAATACTGGCACCTCAATTTCCTGAACTCAACTGTATCAGTAACCTCCAAGATGTATTCTTTTACGTTTATAACGATGCGTGTAATCCCCTGTTGGCAGGAACTACTTATACGATTCAAATAGATAATCCGACAACGGGCTATACATGGAGTAAAATTTACACCCTTGACTCTAATTTAGGTCGCGACCAATGGCATATAACACAGGAAACACTTGATTTAGAGCCAAGTGACGATTATATCTTAACACTCAATTTTTCGGGAGATGTCAATCTTGAAAATAACGAACAACCCTTTGGTAGTAGTATGTTTAGTCCGATTGTCGGAGCCTACGATAACAATATGGATGTGGAAGATCCTTCTTTGGTGTTGTCATCCGGTAATTATCCCTATGATTATTTGAATATTGATGGTAATAATGTCTTGGCAATTTCAAGCGATTCTCCGGGAACACAGTATTTGTGTCCGGAGGTTGAGGACAATTTTGTAAGTTCCTTTTATAATGTAACACAAAATCTTTCCTTTTGTGCTGATTTGACCGACATGGATAATCCAATTCTCGGATTCGATTTAACGCAGTTTCGAAACCCAGATGCCATTGTTTTTTCGGAATTAGAAGAGTACGGAGCTGTTTGTAAGGCTTCTTGGAAAGATGAATCGGAAGAGTATTCACAAATTATAATGGGACAACCCGAAGGAGTTTCGCAACACTATGACCTTCCGCTTCCCTCCGGATTTGTAGGGAAAGTTCAATTTGACTTTTTTCACAATACCGGAGACTTCGATGCGGAGGATTTTTTGGACTACGATGTTAGTTTATTTGATAATCTTACCCTGAGTGAAAACTTGGTAAATATCAAAGATGTCAACACCTTACCCCTAAAAATTCATCCTAATCCATCAAACGGATTGCTTACGCTCACGCATCCGGAGGCACCCAAAGACATGGTGCTGTGCAATGCGCAGGGACAGATTTTACGGACTCTAAATCAATCTGATAATATGAGTCAACTGGATATTTCTGACTTGCCAGGCGGCTATTATTTTCTGACGATTGGCTACGGAGATTTTGGGCAGGTCACGAAGGGAGTGGTGAAGATGAGTGAGTAGCAGAAGCTACGAAAATTTTAAATTAAGGGAACTTGCACTATTCAAATTTTGAGATTTGAATAGCGTGGACCTTGCTCGTCGAAAGCTGTGCTTTCTCAACGCTGATTGGTTTAGGCGTTAAGGAAGCATAGCTTCTCACGAGCGAGTCGTGACGTATAGCAACAGCGGATAGACCTGCGACATCGAGTGACTTTAAATAATTTATAGCTAAAATAAATGGTTCTTTACTGCCCCGTTAATTGCTGTAATTTAGCTTTATCCGATGTTATTAAATCCTCTCTCCCCAATGCCAAATTGCTACGAATCCGTCCCTGATAGGCTTTCACATAATTAGGATTGATTTCGATAGTTTTGGCGTAATTTTTTATCGCCAATTCATATTTGCCCGTAAGTTCATAAACTCCTCCTTTGTTTTAATGTGCCAACAAAAATCTAAGATTACCTGCAATTGCCGTATCGTAATCTTCGAGTGCTTCGACGTATTTTTGCTGTGCTTTGTAAATATTTGCACAATTGACCAATGCTTCCGTAAAATTTGGCACAAGCGCAATTCTCCTCTGCTTATCTTGCATAATATCCTGAACAATATCGTTCGTAATACTTTTCACATCATTCATCTTAGGGAAGAGGAAGAAAATAATCTATCCCAAATGAAGAAGTTATTTTTTTTATATGTTTGGCTAAATTTGACGCGCATAGCCGAGCTACGTAAGGAAGATTTAGTGAAACATATAAGAAAAAGAACAATTCAGACGGGTAGATTATTTTTTTTGTCTTCCCTAATCAAGAACGCTGATAATTAATACCTTGTATTTCTTCAAGTGATACGACAAAAGTGAAAGTAAAGCCGAAGTTTTTCCAATCTTTTTGCACGTTTTTTTTATTTAGAACCATTCTAATTCACTTAAATATCATAACAACTCGCCTGAACTTGTATTTGATACTTGAACTTGAATTTAAAAACGGTATCTTTGTACTGAAATGAATCAATTTAGAAATTTTTGCATCATAGCCCACATTGACCACGGCAAAAGCACGTTGGCAGACAGGCTATTAGAACATACCAAGACCATTTCCGAGCGCGATATGCAATCACAAGCATTGGACAATATGGATTTGGAACGCGAACGAGGCATCACGATTAAAAGTCATGCCATCCAAATGGACTATACACATACGGATGGTAAAGATTATACATTTAACCTCATTGATACGCCCGGTCACGTCGATTTTTCTTACGAAGTATCACGGTCTATTGCAGCCTGCGAAGGTGCTTTACTAATAGTTGATGCCACGCAAGGCATTCAGGCACAGACAATTAGCAACCTGTACCTCGCTATCGAACACGACCTCGAAATCATCCCTATTATCAATAAAATTGATATGGACAGCGCGATGATTGAGGAAGTGAAAGACCAAATCATCGACCTTATCGGTGGCAAACGTGAAGATATCGTACTCGCCAGCGGCAAGACCGGACAAGGCATCGAGGACATCATGGAAGCCGTTGTGACACGCGTACCGCCGCCCAAAGGCGACCCAAAAGCACCGCTTCAAGCCCTGATTTTTGATTCGACTTTCAATGCTTATCGTGGCGTAATCGCCTATTTTCGTATCAAGAACGGCACAATGCGCAAAGGCAGTCAAGTCCGTTTTATGAATACAGGCAATGTATATAGTGCGGACGAAATTGGTATCCTGAAAATGGAGAATGTGCCGCAAAAAGTACTGAGTGCCGGCAATGTAGGCTACATTATCACAGGTATTAAGGAGTCGAAAGAAATAAAAGTTGGGGACACTATCACACTCAATAATGACCCTTGTGAAGAGGCAATTCAAGGTTTTGAGGATGTAAAACCAATGGTTTTTGCAGGTATTTTCCCGATTGATAATGACGATTATGAGGATTTGAGGGATAGTCTGGATAAATTGCAACTCAATGACGCTTCACTCGTCTACGAACCCGAAACTTCGGCTGCATTGGGTTTTGGTTTCCGTTGCGGATTTTTGGGTATGTTGCACTTAGAAATCATACAGGAACGCCTATGGCGCGAATTTGATATGAACGTCATCACGACAGTTCCAAACGTATCATACTGCGCCTACCTGAAGAGAACTCCGAATGATATTATCACAGTCAATAACCCCCAAGACCTCCCCGAACCGACCATTCTTGACCGCGTAGAAGAACCTTATATCAATGCGCAAATCATCTGCAAACCCGAATATGTAGGCTCTATTATGAGCCTTTGTATTGATAAACGGGGCGAAATTAAAAATCAAGTTTATCTGACGGAAACTCGCGTAGAATTGAGTTTTGACTTGCCTTTGGCAGAAATTGTTTTTGATTTTTATGACAAATTAAAATCCATTACACGCGGTTATGCTTCGTTTGATTATGAGATAATAGGATACCGTCCTTCGAGTCTTGTAAAGATGGAAATTAAGCTAAATGGCGACCCCGTAGATGCTTTCTCTTCGCTGATTCACAAGGATAAAGCCCAACAATTTGGGCGACGCATCTGTGTGAAACTCAAAGACTTGCTTCCGCGTCAGCAGTTTCAAATTGCGATTCAGGCAGCCATCGGCGCGAAAGTTATTGCTCGCGAAACCATCTCCGCACTCCGCAAAGATGTAACCGCCAAATGCTATGGTGGTGACATCACCCGTAAGCGTAAGTTGTTGGAAAAACAAAAAGCAGGAAAGAAGAAAATGCGTCAAATTGGTTCGGTAGAAGTGCCGCAGAAAGCATTTTTGGATGTTTTGAAATTGGATTAATTACAAAAAACGCTACATTTACAGGTAATTATTTGCATTTCTAATTATTATTCAATAACTTAACTTAAAAGTGAAACTATTTGTCCTCATTGAGGAATTACGGGAGTTTGATATTGTAAAATATTACACTGTACGAAAAGAAATTGAAGAGATAACTGATGCAAATAGTGAGGCTGAAAAATTCTTTTTGAAATTTGAAAATTCAGAAGAAGAAATAAAAGAAGAATTTGACACCATAATAGCACTTTTAGAAGGTATTGGAAATCGTGGTGCCAAATCTTATTTTTTCAGAGATGAGCAAATGGCTTTCGCGTTATCAAGCAATCCCAATATCAAAATACTTGATACCAATGTTAAATTAAATTCCCAACTACGCCTTTACTGCGTTCTTGTTACTGAAAATATTGTGATTTTGTGTAATGGAGATGTGAAAACAGCACAAAAGGTACAGGATTGCCCTAATGTCTTACCACATTTCAGATTTACCAATTTAATCGCAAAAAAATAGAAGAATTGAGACGAGACTTTAATATAGACGGTAAAAATCTGGATGAGAATAACGAAAAAATCGGTTTTTACCTTTAAATACATTAAAAATGGCTAATGAAATTTTTGAAAGAGTCAGAAAATCTATACCGAATCATACGAGAATTTTTGTAAAAAATTCATTGGACATTATTGAATATATACATGAATTATTGGCGTCTAAAAATATGACTCAGCGCGATCTAGCGGATAAAATGGAGAAATCTGAATCTGAAATCAGTAAGTATCTTTCAGGTGGACATAACCTGACACTCCGCACACTTGCTAAAATACAAGATGCTCTAGGCGAGGAAATCATTGTAACCGCCGATAAAGCAAAAACAATTGAAAATGTCTTAGCAGAACCCAAAACCGAGTATAATACTAAAAAGTAAAAACGAACACACACATAATGAAGTACGCCATCATCACAGGCAGCCACAGAGAAAATTCTCAATCCTTAAAAGTCGGAAAATACATCGAAAACCGTATCAAAGCCCTCCACCCCGATGCAGAGACTTATTTTTTAGACCTTCAAACTGCCAATCTTCCAATGTGGGACGAGGGCATTTGGAAAGGCGAAGAAAAATGGAAGACCTTATGGTCGCCCATCGCTGCCGAATTGCAGACTTGCGATGCCATTATCCCTATCACGCCAGAATGGGCTGGTATGGTTACGCCGATGCTTAAAAATTTCTTTCTATTGGCTTCTACGAATGAAGTAGGACATAAGCCAGGCATGATAGTCAGCGTATCTTCGGGTCGTGGTGGTGCGTATCCGGTCAATGAACTTCGCACGAGCAGTTATAAAAATAACCATATTTGCTATATTCCCGAACACCTGATTGTTCGATTTGTGACAGAACGCCTCAATGAAGCCGTTGCAGTAGATGAGAGCGACGCTATCACACGCGAGCGGATTGATTACGGGATAGGTGTATTGAGCTTGTATGCGGAAAATTTTAAGCAAATACGTGCAAGGTCAGACGTGTGGATGAATGATAAATTTAAATTTGGAATGTAGAGGGAGTGAAGTACAAGTTCAATTATAGGAAGGACACAGAAAGATATTTTGAAGGGTTTTGCGAAAGCGAAGCCCTTTTTTTATTGTTTTTTAGACACGGACTGGAAGTACCGTGCTACGTTTAGGCATAAAAAAAGAGTTTAATGATTCTAAAAGGCTAAAAAAGAATCACTAAACTCTGAAGGAAACATCATCTTTATACAAGTAAGAAACTCAGCAGAGAAACATTGTATGACACAAAAGTGCAGGTTTTCTGAATGGCATGCAACGCAATTAAGCGCATCTTTTTGAGTAAATAAAACCATCAAATTGTTCATAAAAGACTATTAGACAGTATATTAACTCATGATAAATGGTATATAATTGATACAGAATGAAATTTCATTAAAACATTAATTCTATTTTAATTAAATCTATCGCAAAATCTGTAGCTGTAAATGAAGTTGTATAGGTGAGTGCGAGCACGTTGCTGCGTAAGGGAAGGGGAAAAAAATAATCTACCCCAAATGAAGAAGTTATTTATTTTATTTCACTAAGGAAGATTTAGTGAAACATATAAGAAAAAGAACAATTCAGACGGGTAGATTATTTTTTTCGTCCCCTAACGTCAGTTAGTAGGGTAGGGACATAAAAAAAGAGCTTAGTGACTCTAAAAGGCTAAAAAAGAATCACCAAACTCTGGAGGAAACATCATCTTTATACAAGTAAGAAACTCAGCAGAGAAACATTGTATGACACAAATATCAGGCTTATGGCGCTGTGTAACAAGTCATAATGGGGGACACTTTAACGTCTTTTTTTAGGCAATTTTATCATAATCACCTAACAATCAATCTTCTAATGAATTAAAATTTGTAAAATTTTGACGCAGACATAAGTATTTATTAAGAATAATTACTACTTTTGATGGTATATATATACTCAAGAACCCCTTTATGTATGGACACAAAGAGGGAATATGTTGAATTTCATGTAAAAAAGGGAGCGCCAATTGCTCTGGGACGAGCAGACTAAAAAGTCAGTAATAGGACACTCAAACTATTTTTCTTAGTTAATAGGGGCACTTGCTGGGAGCAAGGTTTTGTATTTCTCACTGTGAATTTTTGTCTGGGGTAGATACTTACCATTTGCCGTGGGTCGTATCCCTTTTTTGTATCCATTTGTTTATTTTGGTTTAGTTTGTATAAGGACAAGAAAGTGTAAAATGACACCTACTGTTCATCTTCCCATATGCCCAAAAATGTGAGTATATCTTCAATCCAATTCAACATAAATAAAAATTTAATGGTTTATAAATCAATTACAATTACAATTACACTCCAAAAATGGTACTTTTATTTAGGTTAATCAAGGAAGAATTTTAAAAAAAAAATGTAACTTTGCGCCGTTATTTTAACTTATCTCCCTGATAATTAATAACTTAAATTATCTTTAGTTGTTTTTTTTTGACACAGTTTTATTCTAATTTTGAATAAAAATGTAGTGAATTTTATCTCAATTTTCTAGCATTAATTCTATTTTAGCCTTCACCAATCGAAGTGCATGGTATAAACACGTGAGAATCAAACATTTAAAATATAGGTTATATTGCAGTTATCGGTGTCTTAGAATGTTTCAAAATTAAGCTTAATATTTTTATTTAAATTAAGCATGTCACAACTTCATCTAAATTAAATTTGCATGAAAAGTTTGCTACCTATTGTCAACTCATTAAATGGTAAAGAAAAACGCCTGATGAAAAAATTTTTTAGTATCCAAACAAACGGAATGGATAAAAAAAAACTTGAACTATTCAGTGGTATTTTAAGCGGAAAAGCAAAAACAGACAAAGAGGCTGCAATGTTGTTATATAATTCTCCTCCAAATTCGGCTTTCTCACATGTCAAAAGGCGATTAAAGAAAGACTTACTTAACTTCATCTTGCTTCAAGATTCGGATACAAGCGATGTCTCCAAGAGAAGTATTGCCGAAATCGATTGTCGGCGAATGTTTCTTCAGGGACAGCTTCTGCTTCGGCGAGGAGTATATGTTGAGTATGAAAAAGTAATGATTGCCGCCTTAGATTTAGCAGAGAAGTATGAAATGTTTTCTGAAGCACTCATGATTAGAAACTCTCTCAGGTCAAGTACAGGTTTTCGAGAAGGAACGGATATGTTTGAGAAATACAGTAAAAGTATGGACTACCATTATAAAGAACTCGGAAAGTGGCTCAAAGCTCGGCAGTACTATTATCAAATCGCCTTGCCAAATGAATTTCAAACAAATAACAAAATAGAATCAAAAGATGTTGGTGCAAAAATCATCACTAATCTCGAAAAAATTGATGACGAACGCTCTAGCGAGCGTTTTACTTTTTGGCATTACATATCAAAAGTACACTATTTTAATTTGAACAAAAAATTTGAAGAAGCAAGTATTTATGCAGAAAAACTCTTAAAACTCGTCTCCGAAGATTCTATCATGCGTTCTAAGAGTAACTATGCAGGAATACTCAAAGATGTTGTTTATATCCATATCAATCTGGGAAATTATGAACGCGCTGTATTCTATGCCAACGAAGCTATAAATAACTTTATAAAAGGCAGGGTAAACGAACTCCGTGCTATGGATCACCTCTTTTTCGCGCACTTGCGAAATGAAGACTATGACAATGCCGAAATTACCATAAAAAATGCCCTCGAACACAAACAAATCAATGCCGGTAATAAGCTCATCAAAGCCCGGTGGTTGTTCTTTCATGCCAATCTCGAATACCTCAAGGGTAAGCACAAAGAAGCCGCCCAGTCGCTACGTACCAATGAGCATATTATGTCCGACAAATCGGGTTGGAATTTAGGTTGTCGCTTGTTGGAGATGATGATAGATATGGAAGCAAATGATTTATTTTTGGTTGATTACAAAATCAAGAGTTTTAATCGCCTACTGAGTCCCAAAAACACCGAAACTGAAAATATCGAACGTGCTCGCCTAATATCCAAGGTCATTCGTCTATTTATCAAACATAGGGGGGATTTTAATGAAACTTTCGACGTGGCTAAAAATGACATACAAGCACTGGAGGATGGAGAAGGAAAATTGTTTTGGGACCCGATGGGCTACGAAGTCATTCGATTTGATGAATGGCTACGCGATAAAAGAGACGAGAAAAATAACAGAGGAAAACCCAAGGCATTCCCCATTCGGCGTTCTTAGTATCAGGAACAAAATAAATGTACATTCTCGACTTGTTATTTTTCCTTTATATTTCACCAAATTCTCCTTAAATAACTCTTATTCGCGTCAAATTTGGTTCATGTAAAGAAAAAATAACGGCGTGAAGAATGTACATTATTTTCTTTCACTAAACATCGAACAATAAATTCCAAATATCAAGTAGCAAGTAATAAAATTTGTTTTTTGTTTTTCGCATTCCTATGAACTAAAAATCGTCTTATGCCTTATAGCGAACTCTGCAAATGTCGTCGGACCTTTTCCTATTAGATTTTTGAGATCTAAAGAATAGGCTTCCATAAGTCCCTCTTTACAAGCGCGATGCAAGCCTATTGTAGTGTCTATTCTCCAATCTTCGACATTACATTTTTTCATTTTTGCTCTTGCCACCTCTTCCGTTATGTCTACGTATTCAATCTTTTTCCCGATAATATTTGAAATCAAATCAACAATTTCCATATTGGTATAAGAATAACCCGTGAGGCTGTAAATTCTATCCTTATGACCAAAATTCATCAATACACTCGTAGCAGCCGCAGCAATATCGTTGGCATCTACCTGATTGATTTTGGCGTCGCCTTGTGGCAAAGTCAATTTACCATTAGCATACATTTTACTATAACAACCTACAATGTAATTTTGCATAAAATTACCGGGACGTAATATAGTATAATGAATGCCCGATTTTCGAATGATTTTTTCTTTTTCGCCATGCCAACGCAAAATATCAGAGCTACTTTTAGTATCTGCCCCCAATCCCGAAAGCATCACAATTTTTTTCACGCCTTTGTTTTTTGCAGCTTTTGTAAATGCACGCGTAATTTCGACTTGGTTGGGAATAACCGGAAGAATAAAAAATACCTTTTCAACCCCTTCGAGCGCAGCTAAATAAGTGTCAGGTTTCTCAAAATCAAGTGTGACAACTTCTACATTATCTCCCAAAATTTTTGACGATTTTCGCAGGCTTCTCACACCGGTTCGCACTTTTATATGGGCATTTCTCAGATTCTTGACCACGCGCTGACCTATAGTACTGGTTGCGCAAGTCACAAGTATAGTGTTCATCTTTCAATCTTAGGTTTTGGTTAAATTTAGATTAGTCTAAAAACTTTTTTTAGGCATATCAAATGTAATGCAATAGAAATGCCAAAATCTAAAATGTTAACAAATCCTCAACAATGTTCGACAAGCAAAGCCAATCTATCCACAAACAACACTCTTTTTAGGATTAAACTTGAACTGAAATTTGGAATCCGAAAATTGGTAAACTGGAACATTATCGCAGTCGGTTTTAACCCCTCGGTTTTCAAATCAACACAATGGACACGAAATAAATAACTTTAGGGAAGAGGAAGAAAATAATCTACCCCAAATGAAGCCGTTATTTTTTTTATATGTTTGGCTAAATTTGACGCGCATAGCTGGGCTACGTAAGGAAAATTTAGTGAAACATATAAGAAAAAGAACAATTCAGACGGGTAGATTATTTTTTTCGTCTTCCCTTACCATCTTGACAGGATATTTTGCCCTCATTTTGCACTTTGATCCCGATATTTATCGGGTGAAAATATCAACATTTATGCGAGTTCTAAAGCCCAAACTGAAAACAAACGCTCTCAGTCAAGAAAGCAAATTTATTTTCTTCGTCCTCCCTAATCTAAAATACTAAATAGTCTATGTCACAAATTTTTCCTTTGTAACTTTTTTTTTTGAAAAAAAAAGTTACAAAAATTTTTATTTCTAATGAATTAATGTTATTTTTACTGTGAAATTAAAAACAAGATTCATTTTATTACGATCTACATTAATCCAATGTAATAGTAAAACAGTTTTAACCCAGAACGAAAAACCACCTTACACTTAGCTCTGACTATTCTGCTTATTTTTAACATAAATGAAATGAGATAACGTTCTCATTGCAGGAATTGTATTTTCCATAAACATAAAACAGGTTCTAAGTAGTCAATCAAGTTAGGGAGGACAAAGAAAATAAGCTACCCCAAATGAAGCAGTTATTTTTTTTATATGCTTGGCTAAATTTGATGCGTCTCGAATGCTTTCGGAATAAGGATGATTTAGTGAAACACATAAGAAAAAGAATAATTCAGACGGGTAGGTTATTTTTTTTCGTCTTCCCTAAACTCTGCATCAGTATCAGGAATTAAATAAATGTACATTCTCTGCGTCGTTATTTTTTCTTTAGACGAACCAAATTTGACGCGAATACTCCCTATATTTAAGGAAAATTTGGTGAAGTATAAAGGAAAAAGAACAAGTCGAGAATATACATTTATTTAATTCCTGATACTTAGTATCAAGGAATTAAATAAATGTACATTCTCTGCGTCGTTATTTTTTCTTTAGACGAACCAAATTTGACGCGAATACTCACTGTATTTAAGGAAAATTTGGTGAAGTATAAAGGAAAAAGAACAAGTCGAGAATATACATTTATTTAATTCCTGATACTTAGTACACTGTTTTATAAATTTATTTACATTTTTTGACGTTTATTTTGAAATGAATCGAATCAAAAATGACGCGAATACTCACTGTATTTAAGGATTTTTTGGTGAAGAGTCATTTTAAAAGAAATACTCAAAAAAGTAAATAAATTTGTGAAACAGTGTACTAAGTTAGGTTTCCTTGTTCTTATCCTGATAGCTATAAGGGATTAGTGGTTTCAGCATTACATGTACAACACTACCTTTTTATTTACTTAAAAACACTTCTTATATGATCAAATTAAACAAAAGAATTATCAATTATTTATCAGTCCTTATTATGACGGCTGCATCAATGCAAGCATTTGCGCAATCGGGGGACTGCGCTACCGACTACACGCTTAACTTTGCGGATGTCGGTAACGAATGGCAGACTGATGCCTTATCTGGCTCTTATACGGTAGGTGAACAGGCTTTCGATATTGAGATTGACGATGCTGACCATATTTTGGAAAGCACCAATGAGTCCAATGAAGGTTTGGAGATACGCATCGATCCTCACAATCGACACGATATAGTAGCAATAACATATTCGCTATCAGCTACCGCGAACAGTGTATCGTTTCCCATTATTGATTTGGATAAAAAATCAGGCGGCTCACATCAGCAAGAGCAAGTTTGTGTGTACGGGTATTTAGGCAATAATCCGATAGCAATTATGCCAATAATTACTTCTCTGGATGGTGCGGTCAATATTAATGGCAACTGCGCTACTGCCACGATGGACTCGGCTATTTCGGGAAAAGACGAGAGCATACTTGTCGAATTTAGTGAATGTATAGACCGTGTAGTTATTGAATATGGTAGCGGACCAATGGCACCATACAACCCAAGTTCATCGAAAATATACATTGGAAAGGGAAGCGGATTTACTGCGAATGCATGCGGTGATTGCAACGAAAATTGTACGTCTGAAAATGTACTGGATTTTACCGATGCAGGTATTGATTGGACAGATGAAGCCATGACAGGCACATACAACGTTGGTACACAGACTTATACCATTAATTTGTTGGACGATAGCGGTATTCTGGAAACCAATGCTTCGTCTGGACCTTTTTCTACGGAATCTGAAGAAGGCATAAAAATCGGTATTAATCCAAATAGCCCAGATGATAAAGTAACGGCTTGTTATGCGCTTTCCGAAGTGTCAAATAAGGTCTTTTTCAAAATAAGAGATTTGGATAAAAAAACGGGTGCATCAAACCAACAAGAACAGGTTTGTATTTATGGTACACTGGGCAGCGACCCAAATATCATATCACCCATCGTGACTTCGCTCAATGGTAGCGTAATGATTAGTCAGGCATCAAACGGTAGTGTATGTGCAACAGGTACAACCAACTCGGCTATATCAGGGCAGGAGGAAAGTGTTTTTGTTGAATTTGACGAATGTATCGACAAAATATTCATCGTATATGGTAGCGGACCAATGGCACCGAGTGACCCAACGTATTCGAAAATCTACATAGGCGATGAATTTGGTTTCTACACAGGTGTATGTGGTGACGGATGCACAACAGAACCCACCTGTGAAGCAGAAGCCGGAACACTCACGTTGGATGGCGATGAGTTTGTTTGTATCACAGACAATAGCGAAGTGTCTGCCTTTCCAAATGGCGACGCTAATATACCGAGTGGTTATGATGTATTATTCGTACTAACGAAAGGTAATGATTTAGTTATTGTAGATGCAGATTTTGAACCTTTATTTGCTATTCAAGAATCAGCAGAATATACAATACATACATTGATATATGACCCGAATACCTTAGACATATCTACCATCGTACTTGACACGACAACCGGATTTGAAGTAAATAGCTTACTTATACAGGGTGGTGGCAATATTTGCGCTTCATTGGACGTAGCGGGGGTAAGCTTTACGGCTGAAGTACTTGATACAGGCGTACTAACTTCCCAAAATCCAAATAATTGTGTTGTTAATACTGTTAGTGTCACACTATCTGCAACAACAGATGGTAATGCAATCGTCCCTGATGGGTACGAATTGATTTATGTTCTCACGTCAGGTGATGATTTGGTAATTGAGGCGGTAGATACAATACCTAATTTTATGGTTAGCAGTGCGGGTATTTACACCATCCATACCCTTATATATGACCCAAATACGCTTGATTTGAGTATCGTTCAATTTGGTGTGACCACCGGAGGAGATGTAAACGCTCTGCTCGTGCAAGGTGGTGGCGAAGTTTGTGGCGCATTAGATGTCGGAGGAGCACGTTTTTTAATAGAAAATCCAAATGCAGGGCAAATTACACCAGATGTTACCGGTGATATTTGTTCTAATACAACAAATCCTTTTATCACCATTCCATTACTTGGAAATCCTGATAGCACTGCTGTCGTTCCTTTAGGGTATCAATTGATTTATATATTGACATCAAGCGATAGTTTATTGATTGAGGATATAAATACTACTTTACCGCAATTTGACGTCATTGTTGATAATATGGGCAATGGAAATGGCATTTACACCATTCATACATTAGTCTACAACTCTGCTACATTAGATTTGAGTATCGTTCAATTTGGTGTGACCACCGGATTTGATGTAAATGCCCTGCTCGTACAAGGCGGTGGTGATATTTGCGGCGCATTAGATGTCGGAGGAGCGCGTTTTGTAATCGTTAATTGCCTGCTGGCAATTGATAATGATTTGGATAACGACGGAATTTCAAACATACAAGAAGGTAATGGTATAGACCCAAGCATGGATATGGACGATGATGGTCTTGCCAACTACGAAGACCCTGACTTTCCGGGTTTTGTGGATATAAACGATGACGGCATCAATGATAAATTTGATAAAGACCTTGATGGCATTGCCGATATATTTGATTTGGATAGTGATAATGACGGTATTGCAGACCTCGTAGAAGCAGGCGGTACTGATACAGATGGCGATGGTATGGTCGATGTATTTGTCGATGCCGACGAAGATGGCTGGGCAGATGCCTATGATAACGACGACGACACAACGCCCGAATTGAATGACGGAACAGGCATACCACTTCCAAATAACGATGACGATAAAGACGGTTTGCCCAATGCCATTGATCTGGATAGCGATAGTGACGGTGTGGCAGATATCGTAGAAGCAGGCGGAACAGATACCAACGGCGATGGCTATATCGACGACATTACAGACATAGATGGTGACGGTTATGCTGATCTGGTAGATACCGATAATAATACTATTGAAGGTCCGAACGATGGCGGTACAGCCCTCCCAAGACCTGATTCGGATGGCGACGGACGTGTTGACGCGCTTGATTTGGATAGTGATAACGACGGTATTTCCGACCTCTTCGAAGCAGGCGGAAAAGATAGTGACAATAATGGTCAACTTGACGTTATCCTTGATGCAGATGGAGACGGTTTGGCGAACCTTGTAGATACCGATAATAATAATATCGAAGGGGTAAACGACGGCGGTATAGCCCTCCTTAGTCCCGACCTCGATGGAGATGGCATCAGAAACGCGCTTGATTTGGACAGTGATAATGACGGTCTTTCTGACTTAAGCGAAAGCATCAGCGACCCGACAATTATAGCTTCTATCGACCCTGACGGTAATGGTACAGTTAGCGGCATGGATATGGACAAAGACGGTATTGTAGATGGTTTATTCGATAGTGATATGGAATTTTTTGGAGGGACATTGACTTCGCCTACCAATTCTGATGACGACCCGATACCCAATCATTTGGATATTGATGCAGATAATGATGGTATTATTGATATGGTAGAAGGACAACTTACTCTTGGCTACCTCATCCCACTATCTGGCGCAGATGTAGATATGGACGGCGATGGTATAAATGATGCTTTTGATAAAAATATCGGCGATAGAGGCGGATTCTTCATCAGTCCTGTAGACACTGATAGTGACGGTATACCTGATTATTTAGATTTAAATTCGGATAATGACGAGGAACCGGATTCGATAGAAGGTTTTGATAATAATGGTGACGGAACACCGGAACTTCCATTGAACGGACAACCCGGCGATCCGGATAACGATGGATTGGATGGTATATATGACGAACAGGAGAACGTATATGACCCAACTAATAATGGTACATATGCCGATCAACTCGCAAATTCCGACGATAACTCGCCAGAGCTTGATTTTCGTTCTGCATTTTCCGTAAATATCATCGTAAACCTATCGGGTGCAATGATTGATGTATTAGACAGTGGCAACTTAGATGACATGCGCTATGACCTGAAAACCAGAGGTCTATTGCCTGGGCAGCAGTTGGTCGGACTGGGTACACCCACACCTGCCGGACAGCCCTACAGCCGCGCTCCTTGGAATTACACAGGTACAGAAGGTGCAAATTGGACAGATTTGGAATACAACCAAATCGCCCAAATATATGAGCGTGAAGTCGTAGATTGGGTATTGGTTTCTTTCAGAAGAACCATTTTCTCCAACGACCTCATAGTGCGTCATGCAGGTTTAGTATTGGAAGACGGAAGAGTCGTTTTTCCTGAAGTCATTGACCTATCGAACGAGCAGGAAATTTATATCGTCGTAGAGCATCGCAGTCACATGGCTGCCATGACACCTGCGCCAATTATAATCAGTGACAATGGGCGTGTATTCTACGACTTTACCCTTGCAGATAGCTACGTCGGACCTGATCCGCTCAATCCATTAGGAGCAGGTCAACTCGAAGTCAACCCTGGCGTATTTGCTTTGTATAATAGCGACGGCGAACAAATTCTGGATGCAGGACAAGCCGCCAATCCGAGCTATAATATAACAGGGGCAGATAAAACGATTTGGCAAGGCCAAAACGGGGTATTCAACGTCTATCAAGCTTCAGATTACAACATGAACGGAGATACCAATGGCGGAGATTTGATTCCATTTGAAATCTACAATGGAACTTTTTCTGTCGTTCCACGATAAGTATTGGACTTTGGGAATTGGGGAATCAGGCAAAGTAATCGTTATCAATTGTTTATAACAATTGCACCTCATTATTGTAAATTATTTGTATTCAAATGTTTATTAATTTGATAAACAGTAAACTAAGACTCACTACTTATGCTTGCGGTAGCCTGATTACCTAATTTCCAAAGTTCAGATTAAAGACGTTCGTCAAATAAAAAAGCTCCCTGTATCAATTGATACAGGGAGCTTTTTTTAAAATTTTTACAAAGTAGAATATAGCTTAGTGATGAAAAAACATTTTCACAAGTAACGAGTATATACTACATTACACCTCTCTCGCGATGCCTTCGTAGCGTAGGTTTATCATACCTTTCAATTCTTTACGGGCAAAGAAAATTCGACTTTTCACAGTACCCAAAGGTAGATGCAATTTATCCGCAATCTCTTGATACTTAAAGCCTTCGTAGTGCATCTGAAAAGGAACACGAGTACTGTCATCTAGTCCGCCGACCATGCTTTCCAATTCATCTAACATGATATTGGAAAATGCTCCGTTGTTCACCGTATTTTTACCTGAGTTGATATAATACTGGTTGTCAGTCGTATCAATAATTGTCTTCGCTTTTACTCGTCTACGATAATCATTGATAAAAATATTTTTCATAATCGTGAACAACCAAGCTTTAAAATTCGTCCCGGGACTGAATTTATCTCTATTTTTGATTGCACGATAAGCTGTTTCTTGGTACAAATCTCTCGCAGCCTCACTATCTTTTGTTAAGTTATAAGCAAATGAATGAAGGATGTTTGATAATTGATTTAATTTGTTGTCAAATTCAAATGTATTCATAACGTTGATTATTTTGTTTAACCAAAGGTAAGTAAAAGTTAAACAAAATCCAAAAATATATTGTCTTTTTGTCAAAAAAAAGCACTTTTTTTTAAACAAAATATATTTAGAGTAAATTCATTTTGTATAAAATGCTGATTATGAATAAGTTAAATAATAGGTAGTAGTTGTGGCAGTAAAATATTAAATTCAGTATTTATTGAAAGTTTATTAGTTCTTTGACAAATCCAGTGATGGTAGCTACGCTGGATGTTCTCCAACAAAGTAATCGGACAAATTTCGCCAAATGAACTTATCATAATTAGTTTGACTTACTACTTAGTTTGTGAAAAAAGTTATTTTGTTTCTTTCACTTAGCAAAGGGATTCGCCTTACGACTCGCGTATAATTGCTCACCCTATTTTTGTCGAACACTACCGTTTAAATAGATTTGGACAAAAGTAGTGAACGACTAAAACACTTGTTATTCGTTAATTTCGTTCGTCTGCTTTGCTATTTAAGGCTACAAATAAACAAGTATACGTTATGAATCGCTAATGTTTTTGTAAGATTATCAAAAAATAATACGTAGAGTATTGATTTAATTTAATATTTTCAATATATTGCATGAAAGTTGAAACCCGGTTCTATTTACTTTGAATGATGTATTCAACATACATCCACTATTAAGAGCATGTTTAAATTTTTTCTACCTGAAAACCAATGCCTTATGAACTTGACTTCACATCAAATCAGTTGCTTATCTTGATGAACGCCTTCTTTGATGCTTTGCCAAAACCATCCCGATAGCTATCGGGATTGATTTTCAGTTTTCAAAAATTTAAAAATGCTCTGAAATAGAATGGAGCATGTTAGTTTTTACATACCCATTTTACTCTATTATCTTCAAAATAAAATTTAATTTACCATGCCAAAGAAAATAAATATTCAAATTAAAGAGTCCAAAGTAAAGCTCGCAGAATTGCTCAAAGATGAGTGGGACAAAAAGAAAAACCACAGAATAGAAATGTTGTATCTCATCAAATCTGGTGAGGAAAACTACAAACGCAACCTCGCTGATAGGCTCGGATATAGTCGCACGACTATAGACGAGTGGCTCAAAAGATACGAAGAAGGTGGTATGAAAGGCCTTTTAAGCATATCTAAAAGCCCCGGCGCACCGACCAAATTTCCTCAAAATGTAAGACAAGGCTTAGTCAAAAAGCTTAATTCTAAACATACTTTCAGAACATACGTTGACATTCAACGCTACTTGAAAGAAAAGTACGAATTAGAACTACCCTACAGTACCGTACACGATTACGTGCGCTACCAACTCAATTTTGACCTCAAAGCCAATGTCAAACAAACACCAGTAGCAAGTCGATAACCGGACTTTGGACGTAGGAAACTGGGGTATTGGGAAATTAGGTAAGGGAAGACGAAAAAAATAATCTACCCGTCTGAATTGTTCTTTTTCTTATATGTTTCACTAAATCTTCCTTAGTGAAAGAAAATAAATAACTTGCCCCATTATGCTTGTTCTTTTCCCTTCTAAAAAACACAAAAAATAGTTCCGTAGCTATGGCTATGCAACGATTTTTTGAATTCTTTAGAAGAAAAAATTACGGCGCATTATGGAACAATTTATTTAATTTCTTTCACTTACGTAGCTCGGCTATGCGCGTCAAATTTAGCCAAATATATAAAAAAAATAACTTCTTCATTTGGGGTAGATTATTTTCTTCCTCTTCCCTAAATAGTACTATGCATAAGTTGAATTATTGCATTCTATTTATTTTCAATGAAATTTAAAACACTGAACATCAGTCATTTAAGATGTGAAACCTAATTTCCCAATTCCCATTTACTCCAAAGTCCAATACTAATATATCAGCTTCAAAAAAGAAAAGGTAAGGTTTCACTCGAGTATGATTTAATATTTACTCGGATGAAACCTTTTTGTCTATACATGCGTATCATCAACAGAAATAGACCAAGCTCTACATTCCAAAACTTTGGAATCTGTTTTTTGTGATTCTTACCTAAAGACCACCCATTTTTTTGCAAACATGTTTCAAGACTCCCAATAAAAACCTTAGCTTTACAGTTGCAAAATAATATTATAAGGAACAAGGTATAAATAAATTAAGTTTTTTGACGCCGTTATTTTTTTCTTTTTCGAGGCATGAAAACCGCGTATAGCCAAGCTACGCAAGGATTTTCATAACGAAGAAAAAGGAGAAAAGAACAAGTCAAAATCTGAATTTATTTAATTCCTGATACTTAGTAACGAGCAAATAATAAGTTTACGATTTCGACGAGGTTATTTTATCCTTAGTTTTCTTCTTGAAAGCGGGAGTTTATCTGGATAAATGACTGTTTTTAAGGAGGAAAATAAGGATAAAAGAATCCGTCCAAATCGTGAAGTTATTATTTATTCTTTACTTAGTGTGATAATTTTGAATGAATGAATCCTATTATTCACTCATTCACTTCATTAAATAATGGGAAAAGAAAACACAAATAAAGAACTCATCGACTTGTTCAGTAAAGACCCACAAAAGGCTGTGGAGGTACTATTTAAACTGTATCATTCAGATTTATGTAAGGTTGTATTTCGGATACTGAAAGATGAATCATTAGCAGAAGATATTGTGCAGGATGTCTTTTACGAACTTTGGAAAAAACGCGACAAACTCGGCGTAAACACCTCTTTTCGTGCCTATCTCAAACGAGCGTCTATCAACAAATCGCTCAATTATATCCGCGACAACAAGATAAAATTTGACGGTGACGAGCAATACGCCTATATCGAAAGCAAAGAAAATCTCGTTAAAAATATCGAAGGCAAAAACCTCCGCGAAATCGTAGACCGTGAAATCAACAAACTCCCACCAAAATGCCGCGCTGCCTTTGTTCTCAGCCGTTTTGGAGATATGTCGTACAAAGAAATTGCCTTAGAAATGAGCATTTCCGTAAAAACTGTCGAGAAACACATCTCCAAAGCCCTCAAAGTCCTTAACGAAACTCTACGACCTTACTTATAGAGATCTACTGAAGTAAGAATTTTTTTGGTTAAATTATAATATTAATTTTTTGTATTGTATTGAATTTAAGAAATATACAATATTTAATTTTCATAAATTATGTTAAAAAATTCCTTTTTGTAGTGAAGTCTTATAGGGAAATTTAAAAAAAATAGGGGGAAAATCTGCTAAATGTGTCATATAGAAAAACTTAGCGAATATCCATAAAACGAATCCCAATACCATCAACCATCAATTAATATTTTCATAATGAAAGAACAAGATAAATACCTCATTCTCATCCACAAACGCTTGACCAAACAACTGTCTTCCGAGGAAGCACACGACTTGGACGCATGGCTACAATCTAATCCCGAACATCAGGCGTTATACGAAACGACCGCAGAATCATGGGAACAAAGCCAAGAGTATAAAGCTGATTATCAGCCTGATACAAGCAAGGCGTGGAATAAGTTGAATGAAAAAATGAGTACTCCAGAAATCGTCCGTATGCCTATACGTAGACGATGGCTCGCCGCTGCCGCAGCTATACTGCTACTAATGGGCGGCGCATTTTTGTACTTGAATAACATGAAGGCTGTCGCCGAAAATTGGGTCGAAATACAAACGAATGAGACCACAAAAGAGGTCACATTACCAGACGGCAGTACTGTTTCTCTCAATAAAAATACGAGACTCGCCTACCGCGAAAATTTTAACGATAATAAAGAACGCAACCTCAAAATGACGGGTGAAGCCTTCTTTGACGTTACAAAAAACACAAAACCCTTTGTCGTACAAACCGAACGTGCAAACGTGCGTGTATTGGGTACCAGCTTTAATGTAAAATCCAATACAGATGACACAGAAATCACCGTCAAAAGCGGAAAAGTACAAGTCAGCAACAAATCAAATACACAAAAATTTGTTTTGCAAAAAGGCGAAAAAGCTATCGCCGACAAGTCTGGCAAAGTACAAAAATCTACTCCAAAAACACTCAACGACATCGCATGGAAAACGCGCCGATTAGATTTCAACGGCACGCCCTTAGAAGATGTTGTGCGTGATTTGGAAACTTATTTTAACGTAAATATTGACGCTACTCAATTGAAATTCAAATGTTTACATTCTGGCGATGTAATCGAAGGAGATAAGATTGAAGATGTATTAAATAATTTGAAAACGCTTCATAAAATTAAAGTCAGTAAGACGGCGAATCGCTATGCCATTAGCGGCGGTAGCTGTTGATAGACGTTTCAATTCAACATAAAAAAAGCCCGTAAGATGTAAACATCTTACGGGCTTTTTTGTGCCGTAAAACGATTTTGTAAATCGCCACGCCAACACGCAACCGTAGAGAAAATTCATGAATTTTCTCTACGGTTGAATATGGGGATGTTTTATAGTTAATTGGCGATTCAAATTTTAAAATTGGCACACTTGTTGAAATTAAGGGAAAATATTATTTTAACCAAAATTAAATTTTAACGACATGAAACAATTCAAAACTATTTCAGTGCTTGCCTTTGTACTCACAACCTTTAGTATTGCGGAAATGGCGGCACAGCAGCACTGGCGATTGAGCCTCACGACTGATTATCAAGTTTCACTTAGTGACAAAACCCAAACCAAATATTGGAATGAAGCTCTCGGAGATGAGTATGGCTCTTTGAGGTCACATAAAAAACAAAAATCATCCGTAATACTAAATAGCGATTATCATTTCTTGACCCAAAAACCTGTTGGTTTTTTCATTGGAACGGGTGTAGGATACAGAAAATATGGAGCTGTTGAAAAAATTTATGCATCCTATTACAATACCCATATTTTTCCATTACGTAATATAATTGTTCCATGGAGAATCGGAATAGATATACGCCCCAATGACAAGTTCACAATTAATGTGTCAGCTACATACGAGCACATGTTTCCTATTGCTGCTGGTAATAGGTCAGGTATAATATACTCAAGTCAAGAGCCTAGAAATGATGAATATAATATCCTTGGAGAAATATCAGATACTGTATCCAGTATTCGTTATGGATCTCAAAATCAGGGAGGCATCGGAGGAAGTTTAGATGTAGGTTTTGACATCGAAATTTACAAAAACTATCACTTATTTATCGGGACAGGAGTAGGGGGGGTTATTAATCACTACAGAACCGGCTATACAATACGTCGTTTTTCTTCTACAGGTGAACCCGATGCTGATTCTACCGATTTTCCATACAATTCCGGTAGTAATCTCTATGATTTTATCAGCCTAAAAACAGGGATTACAAAGACTTTCTAAAAGGAAAAAATAAAAATACCGTAAAAACAGAAAACGTGTTTGAGTTTGTTTTATCGACAAATTCAAACACGTTTTTATATGAAATACTACACCGTTCAAGAAGTTATAATTTTGGCTTTTTCATTTCCACGAAAATCAAGCACATCGTAAATAATTTGAGCTAAAATTTCGAGTACATTTGATGTTTTTGATTGGTCAAAATCAGCAATTTTCATCGACATATTATCTTGTTGAATCTCAAAACCGATATTTTTAAGAATAGCATGTCTTCTTTTTTTATCTGCAAAATGTGTATTTACGACTAATTGTAAATTCAATACTTTACCATTCAAATTAAAATGAATTTGAGCATCGTGATCACCACTAATTTGCAAGCTGATTTTTCTGATTTTACCTGTTAATAAGCCCTCTAATGAAGATGTAATTTCCTCACTTTCTAAAGCGTGTTTTTTCGGTTGAATAGAGCGTAACTCATCTAATCTTGCCTGATATTCAGGAAGTCTTCTGATTAGGAGTTTGTAAATACGGTCATCTTCTTTTGAATTTTTTAGCCGTTCAATATTACGTTCTAGTGATTCAATTTTATCCCAATTTGGATTCTGAATACCTTTTATAATTCGCAGTTGTTGTTGGGTATAAATTAATGATTTTTGGAAGGCTTGTGCTCCTTTAAAATCCGATTCCACAACACATAAATCCAACTCTTTTTTAAGATAGTCAGATTCAGATTGTAACTCGTCAATTAATATTTCGAGATTGGTTTTCATAGAGAAAATTATCTTTTAGAAATTATCAATAAACTCAGAATCATCAGCATATCTTTTAGAAATCGCCAACAAACCCAAAAACGTCAACACCCCATTCAAAATCAACAACTCAAACCCAAACGTATAACCAAACAATAACTCCTTTGAATACATATTAATAATATAAGTCAAAACAGGCGCAGTCAAACAAACCACCAAAGCCAACTCATCCCGTATCTTCAATTTCGTAAATAAACCAAAGGCATACAAACCCAACAATGGACCATAAGTATAGCCCGCTATCCGGAACAAATTATTAATCACAGAATCATCATTAATATACCAAAATCCGATAATTACGAAGAAAAGCAGCAAGGAAAAACCGATGTGTACGATAGTTCGAGTGCGTTTTTGTTCTGCTTTTGTGCGCGTCTGATTTTCCTCCTCAAATCCGAGAAAGTCCACGCAGAAAGAAGTCGTCAGCGAAGTCAAGGCAGAGTCGGCACTGGAATACGCCGCCGCAATCAAGCCCAAAATAAACACAATTCCGATAGCAGGGGAGAGGTGTTGCAGCGCAATCATCGGGAACAACTGGTCGGCACGTTCCGGTATCGCGATACCGTTTTTATTTGCATAAATATACAACAATGCGCCCATCCCTAAAAACAACAAATTGGCAAACACTAACACAATACTAAACCAAAACATATTCTTCTGTGCATCACCTAAACTCCTGCAAGTCAAGTTCTTCTGCATCATATCCTGGTCCAGTCCAGTCATCACAATCGCAATCGACGCACCACCGAGAAACTGTTTTATAAAATTGTTCGAGTCATTCCAACCGCCATCAAAAAAGAACATTTGCGAGTACTCGCTCTCGCGTATCACGCCCACTACACCACCATAACCCACCCCCAAAGCATTCCCAATTGCGCCAATTGTCAGTACCACCGCTGTCAGCATACACAGCGTTTGCAGCGTATCCGTCCACACAATCGTATTGATGCCACCACGAAACGTATACACCCAAATCAGCAAAATTGTCAGCGCGACCGTAGCCCAAAACGGCACAGAAAACCCCGGAATCATATCAAAAATAAACTGAAACACCATCGCCACCAAAAACAAGCGAAAAGACGCCCCAATCGTCCGCGACAAAATAAAAAACCCTGCGCCTGTCCGATACGATACCCGTCCAAACCGTTCATCCAAATACGTATAAATCGACGTCAAATTCAGTCGATAATACATTGGCAACAGCACCGTAGCAATCACAAAATACCCCAGCAAATACCCAAAAACCATCTGCATATACGAAAACTCCATATTCGCGCCGCCTCTACCCACGACACCCGGAATCGAAATAAAAGTAACGCCCGAAAGAGACGCCCCCACCATCCCGAAAGCCACCAAATACCACGGCGATTTGCGTCCGGCAAGGAAAAAATTCGCATTCCCCGAATCTTTGCCCGTAAAATACGACACCAACATCAGCAGCAAAAAATACGCTACCACAACAATCATAATTAAAAGAGGAGATAAACCGTTCATAAATTCATATTTTTGCAAGATTGAACCACGAAGGACACGAAAACTAAACTAACGTAGAAGGACACAAGAATGACAAAAAATTTCTTTGCACTCTTCGTTTCCTTTTGTACTAAATTGGCTTCGTGTCTTTAGTGTCCTTCGTGGTTCAAATTACGTTCCGCCAAAATTACCCTTTCTACACACAAAAATGAATAAAATCGTAAAAATCCTTTTACACGCCCTCGTCGTCCTCCTACTGACCATGTTCACACAGGTTGGCGGAGTCATTTGGCTGCTCTATCTTGCCATCGCGAGTAAAGTGAGGATTTTTTTTATGGGAAAAAAGATAGCGCAACACCCTTTCGTAAGGTCGCGTATTGGTCGCTTCGCGCTTCATTTTTTGGGTTTTTTCGCCTTGTACGTCGGGCTTACTTTATTCATCGTACCGCCCCTATCTAAATTTGGCGGAAGAACGCCGCTCGCACTTAAAGCCACTGACGATTTTCCCATAAAACCCAACAATCGCCTATTTTGCCTTGCCAATCGCCACTACGTCACACCGCACATGTACGCCACGCTCAAGGACATTGCCACCGAACTCAAAACCACCCATCCCAACTTCCAAATCGTCTATCTCGACGCCAACTTCCCCTTCTTCGATGGCTTCCCCTTACTGCCCCACCTAAGCCACAATGATGGCAAGAAACTTGACATCTCATTTATATATAAACAACTAAAAACCAACAAAGTAACCTTCGGCAAGTCCATTTCAAATTTAGGCTATGGCATCTGCGAACTCCCCCGTAAAAATGAACATAACCAAGCCGCCGCTTGTACCAAACAGGGTTTTTGGCAATACAATATTTTACAAAAAATAAACCCACATAAAAAGAGAAAAACCACGTTGGACGAAGTCCACACGAAACAATTAATTCAAAAAATAATACAACATAAAAACGTAAAAAAAATATTCCTCGAACCCCATCTCAAAAAAAGACTTGGCTTACAAAACAAGTCTAAAATAAGATTTCACGGTTGCCACGCCGTCAGGCACGACGACCACATTCACATTGAAATATAATCCACAGTTTAACGCGAAACCAGCTCGCGTACCAATTGCGTGCTACCAACTATGGACCATCGACTAACTATGCAAAACGATAAAATTGTCTGCTTCGTAACGGGCGGCACATTCGACAAAGAATACAATATGATTACGGGAGAATTGTATTTTCAAGACACCCATCTCGACGAGATGTTTGAGCGCGGACGCTCCATGCTTGACATTACGGTACGTACCCTCATGATGGTCGATAGCCTCGAAATCACCGAAGACGACCGCAACCTCATCGCTTATAATTGTGAGCGTAGCCAATTCGATAAAATCATCATTACGCACGGCACAGATACGATGGCAGAAACGGCTAAGTATTTGGCAGACAGGGAGATAAAAGGAAAGACCATCATTCTGACAGGCGCAATGATTCCCTACAAATTTGGTACATCATCCGATGGTTTTTTCAATCTCGGCAGCGCATTGGCTTTTGCACAAGCCCTGCGCCCGGGCGTGTATGTTGCCATGAACGGAAAATATTACGACTGGAACAACGTCAGAAAAAATAAAAAGACAGGCTATTTTGAGGAAATTGATTGAATAGCTGCACCGAGAAAGTCAAAGCGGAGGTCACCGAGAAAGTCAAAGCGGAGGTCACCAAGAAAGTCAAAGCGGAGGTCACCAAGAAAGTCAAAGCGGAGGTCTCTATCTTAGAGAGTGAAGTTGAACAAGAAGAAGGAAAAAATAAACATCATCCGTAACCTAATTTCTTCAACCTCTATGCAGCCTACTGAAATCGCTCAAATTGCGAGTATCTCGGTAGAAGAAGTATTGAAGATTAAGGCAGAAATAAAACAGGGGGAACGAAAAGTCGTTTTAGTAATGCGTAAAACGTTGATCATTAGAACCAATTTTACGAAGCGATTTTTTATATTTTTTCATTAAAATGGATAAAACCCTTTAAAATCAAAGGTTTTGTCATATTAGAAAAATGACTTTTCGTTCCCCCTAACTCTTAGTTGGCATTAATAACTAATGACAGCACGATGGAAGGTGATTTTTTTCGCTCTGTGAAAAAAATCATTATCATTAATCATTATTTCAACGCTTCTTTTATCTTTGCTTCGAGTGCTGCGCCCTTCAGGTTTTTGGCTAATATTTTTCCTTCTTTATCAATCAAAATTGTGGTTGGAATCGAGCGCACACCATAGTCGGCGGCGGCACCGCTTTTCCATTTTTTGAGGTCACTGACGTTTGTCCACGTCAATTTATCCTTTTTGATGGCGGCGACCCAACGCTTTTTATCGCTATCCAAACTCACACCAAAGACTTCAAAACCTTCGTCTTTATACTTATCGTACAGCGCAACGACGGCAGGATTGGCTTTGCGACAAGGTCCGCACCAACTCGCCCAGAAATCAATCAAGACGACTTTTCCACGCAAATCACTCAACTTAGCAACTTCGCCATCTGGCGTTTGTTGACTAATTTCGGGAGCTTCCGCACCAGTAATCAGGCTACTCGAACGCTTGATTTGAGTCTGTATATTTTGGCGAAACGTAGGGTCGTAATCCGGATATTTGTCCAAAAATAGCTTGCCGTATTTCACGAAATTAGTTTTATCTTTCGCCTTAGAGTAACCGATTATCGTCCCCAAAAGTGCTGCTTGATAAGCGGCAGGATTTGCGGCAGTTTTATTCAGAATACCATCTACATACTCACTTTGCTTGGTGGGGTCGAAGCCAACTTGAGCTATCGTATTCGCATAAGACTGCATTTGCTGGAGCAGGGCAGGGGTGTATTGCAAAGCGGTATCCGAAAAATCGACATATTTAAAGTATTCATTTGCAAAGTATTCGCCTTCGGTTTTGTAATCACCTTTATTGTTGACGAAACTTAGATAGGTGACTAAGGCTTGCGATTTGCCCATAAAAGATGAGGTCTTTTTTGCGGTTTCATAAAGCGCAATCCTACGTGCATCCAATACGGCAAATTGGCTATCCACTTGCACTTTCAATTTAGGGCTTCGCATCGCGGCACGCATTTGTTTGAGTAGGCGCATAAACTCATTATTGATATTGCCGTTTTCTTTCATCAATCCTTGATAATATGTATTCGCCGACGAACCAATGACTTCTATTCCCTTGATAGTTTCGCAATTGCCTCTTAGTGTAATTTTACTTTCTGTGCCGAGTATCAGTGGCTTCGTATTTTCGGGCGAGGTACCGATGGCATAAAACCCTTCGGGAATATTCGCCAGTTTGAAAGTGAAATTATAAGTCCCTTTTTTCTCCGTCAAAGTCGTTGTATGCAATTGGCGCATATTGATGCCATACCATTGATATAGGTAAATAGTATCCGTTTCGGCGCAGCCAACAAGCACACCTTTAATTTGGATTTTGCTAACGCCATCGCTCGTATGTGCGAACGAAATTTGAGCAGTAAGGGCAAAAATTAAAGCGAAAAGTATAGTGAGATTTTTCATGATAAAAAACAATGAGTAAGTAGTGGGACAAAAATATCCTTACTTTTTGACGGTTTCTTTTTCCGCTATTTTTACCTACAAAAATCCTTACGTAGCGTAGGCTATGTGCGGTTTTTGTAAGAAAAAATATCGAAAAAATAACC
>Ga0209303_1000492_pt1 | contig 30425 bp, 20 predicted proteins | sample SidtaG_3_FD_187449 | JGI IMG/M metagenome (GOLD analysis project Ga0209303, IMG submission 187449) | Marine algal microbial communities from Sidmouth, United Kingdom - Sidmouth_Asex1 metaG (SPAdes) (version 2) | ecosystem: Host-associated > Algae > Red algae > Unclassified | place: Sidmouth... | reverse complement strand
GTATTAAGGTTCAATTCCGTAATACAGTAGTTACATTTTAAAGTTAAGTTATTAAAAAATAAACAACGTTTTAAATTTCGCTAATACTTGCACTTTTAAAAAAGCATCCAAATGTATTTAACGGCTAAACGTAAAATTTCAATTAGTAGTTTTCTTAATGAAATACTTATAAAAAAGTTAAAACACGGTTCTATCATAGTTTAGAATTTAGAAACCAAACTTTATTTTGTAGGTTTCAGTTTAAAACAGGCATACTAGGAAGTAAGCGTTTTTTTAGTTTTAACGTGGTTTAAACCCGTACTATAATAATGAAAACAAGGAAACTCTAAGAACCCTATTAAATAAATGAGTCACGGTCTTAAATTATATTTATTAATACTATTAAAGGGCGACTGACGGGGATCGAACCCGCGAATGTCAAAGTCACAATCTGATGCCTTACCACTTGGCTACAGCCGCCATAAAATTAAAAAGTTTTAAGTTTTAATATATGTTTATTATAAAGATAGATTGGATTTAAAAAAATAGCTATAATTTTATTTTATGAAAAATATGAAAAGGCTGAAAGGTCTCGTTAAAACACAAATGAAGTAAATGGCCCCTATATTTTGTGTCGAGATAAATTAAATCCACCGTTTGAAAAATGAAATCAATTTATTTTATTTTGATTAAACAACGTAATTTCTAAATTTTGTATAAGTTATGTCAAATTTATACAGCTGTTCACTGAAATTTGTGTTCCATAAACCTTATAAATTTTTTTTTTTTGATTTAAAATTATTTATAAATTTAGCAAATTGAGGTCTGTAAAGAGAAATATTTTTCTATCGGATCAAAATAATCAATAATATAGTTTACAATCAAATTTCAAATTTATTATAAATCTTACAACCAAAAGTATTATTAAGCAAGACAAAATAAATATCAAATAATTCAATTTGTTCGTTGAATTTACTAATTTATTCAACTGTCACGAACTTTAGTATAAATTTGAAACCATTAAATAATTAAATTTTTATTGGTAACGAGAAAGTGTTTTACCTTTAAAAGTTTTCATTAGGATTTCCATTGAGGTTAATTTGTAGTCTAATTTGGAAAGGTATATCTTTCCAAATTTTTTTATTAAAATTTTTTTTTATTCAAACTAAACATAAAAAGTTTTTTTTCATCCGACTTTGCTATGTTTAGATGTAATAATGGTCTCTCTATTCATAAAATTTCAATCATTAATTTTGATATCAACAAGGAGACAAACGCTCCGTAGGATTTTTTGCTTCCCTCGTTTTATTTTTTATACGACTCTTTTAATCTTTTAACTTTAACATAAGTTTGAAAAATTTTATTTAACAAACTATTGTTTCATAGTGGTCATGGTCAGTATCAACGTAAATATTGGGTTTTCCGTTTTGAAGATCATGAGTGAAAAGGCTAAGTTTGAAATCAAAAATAGTTCTCATGATTGTGTGCCTGATTTTGTACTTAGCCGACATGACCAGTAATTGACAGCCTATTTATAGTAGAGCATATTCTAAATGGATTTTAGCACCTTTAGGTTTGTAATGAAAAAATTACTTGAACTTGATCCGAAATTAAGATTATGCTTTATTTAAAAATTTTCTGAATTTCAAGTTCAATTATATTTTGAAGTTTGAGAGACTTTCCTAATACTTGGGCTTGTGCGTGATAATTCTTTATAACTTCATCTTCAGAACCTTTTTGAACCAATAATGTATTGCCATCGTTATAGTGCCCTATTAAATGAATATTTTTGAATTGTTTCATAACCGAATTAGTTGCTGTGGCTAAAATATAAAACTCATATGACTGTAAGAAATTCGGATAACCTCATTTCATAGTTTCCGAGTCTTCCGTGATTGCATAATGATGAGCCGTAGGACCAACTAAGCTATGCCCTTGATAAGTTTCAAATATATGTTTAGCCACTGCTCGAAAGTCTTCAATTACTGGACTTTCCATCATAAACTTAGCAATCTTTTCAGCGCGTGTTTGAATTTCAACTTTACCCTGCCAATCATCGAACTCAGCTTGTGTTAAGCCAATTTGAGTCCGATTGGCATTTAAAATTCCTTCAACCATCGCCTTAGTTCCGCCAAAGAAAAACGAACTGTAAACACAAATCTTAACTGACCCTTTGTCCCAGTATTTTCCAATACCTTTTTTCTCAAAATCTTCTTTTAAATAATTCCAAAGGCCTTTGCCTTCAATGGCCATTTTTATATTGCTTAAATCGTCGGGATATAAGCCTATTAGTATGGAATTATAACATGATTTTAAGTCAAAATCAATAACAGTAAACTTATTGTCCAATAATCCGGGAATTAAAGCATAAATATGTTCTCTAAACATTTTCTTTGTGCTGTTTAAAGTTTTACCATAATGTAATGGTAATATACGTGGGCTTGTGCCCATCATTTTATAGTCAAGTGGTATGGGCCCATATTTCTCAATTTTAACTTGACAATCCTTAAATATCTTATGTACCTGCTTTTTGTAAGCTTTTGAAGGGGCCTTTGATTGTTTTAAATATTCATCGGCAATAGGCCTAGAATCTGGTACGTTCTTTTTAACAAGATTATTTAAATTTCTTTTAAACTTATTTTTGGCTGCTTTAGCGTTGTTAATGTAAGTTGTATATAACTCTGACTTCATTATTTCATTGTCAGACAAGTGTTTAAAGCTGCTTAATTGGAATTGAGCTTTATATTCACTATCAAGCACTGTTTCAGTTGTTTCTGTTTCAATTGGACCAGCAAATTCCAAACCGCGTTCTAAAACTTCATCTTTTAATTTAACACCTTCAACCTTTATACCTTTAGCCGAACGTTTCTTATCGATTTTCCATTCTACAGAGTTCTTTAATTGTGAAAAGAACTCTTTGTGACTAACCTTTAGATAACCTTGTCTTTCACAATAAGCTTCATAATATGCATATAAGTTTACTGATCTTGAGGCTAATGTGCGATCCCTTTTGCTTAAACCTTTAATATAGCCTAAATAAGCATCTTCTCCTTTCTCTAATTCATCCTTTGCCCAATCTTTCATTGGATTTAAACCTTCTAATAAATGTTGTCCTGGATTACAAGTTTTAATTGTTTGTTTAGCTGTTTCAAGTGGCATTTCAAATACCCAATTGAATATTGCGGGCAAAGCTTTAACAAGTTCACCGGTAATATTGGACCCTTTAGCTTCCAGTAAAAGCCTTCGTTTTGGTACCACCTTATGGGCTTCATATAACCGAATTCTACGTTCTAAGCCAGCCGAAGTATCCGTTGAACCTAAGTTAAAATTACTTACAATAATAACTAAACATTGACTATAAAAATTAAAAGCCCCTTGAACAAATATCTTTCTGGCCATAATTCGATCATTTCCAATAATTGCCTTAATTTTTGATTGATCTCCGGTATAATGCTCGGAATCGGTTAATATTAATAATGATTTTCCATTAATGTTTGCAGCTTCAAATTTGTCCGAATTAATGGCCCTTAAACTGGAGCTTAAAGTTTGTTCTTGTCCAACTAATGCCACACAAACGTTTAAAAACACCGATTTGCCGCTTCCACCAGGTCCAACAATATAAAGAAACGTTTGTGTGCTCATTTCATTAGCAATAATTAACTTCATATAACTTCGTAAAAATTCAATGTGATCCTCGTTATTTGAAGTAAAATCATTCATATACTTCAGCCAAATATCTAAATGATTGGTCGTTCCATAAATGTAGTCAAAAGATAATCGGCTTGTTACAAAAACTTCGGGTCCAGGGTTTGAAAATTCCATAGTTTCTATGTTTAATAGCCCATTTTTAAAAGAAATTAAAGCAGGATCTTGTTTCAAATCAAGCAAAGTTTCTGCTTTTACCAGTTCAAATTGCGCTATAATATCTTTCACAGCTTTATGAATGAGTAGATGACCCAGTTTTGCAAAAAATTCATATATATATCTTTCAAATAAGTCTGCATCCGTAGCTTGATATATTTTCAATTTTTATTATATATATAATATAATTTATTGGTTTTATTGAACCTTAAGTACTTAAATTCCTCGAAATCCTTTAGTAAACCACAAAATTTAACTAAGTCTTCAATATATCCATTGGGCTTAATAAAGTTACCTAGCTTTTTATAAGGATCATCATCTTCCTCTTTTGATTCTGCTTCTATTTTCTTTACCTTTTCCTTTGGCTCATAGGTCACAATCCTTTTGTGACCTTCTTTAACCCCATTAGATACTTTAATTGGACTTTTGTTAAGCCTCGTTTCTTCTAAAACTTGTATAGTACTTCCATTAGTCTCTTTTTCTTCCATTTAGTTAGTTCTTAGTTCCTTTGAGATAAACTTAAACTAACAAAAGTTAGTGATTGTGAACTAATTGAATCCCTATCTAATCCATATTTAATCTATTTACTTCCTAAACTAACAAAAGTTAGTGATTATGAACTAATCGAAGCCCTATTTACTCTCTATCTTATCTTTAAACCCAATACTTTGAAAATCTGTGATCAAAGTGTTTGAGTTCAATTCATACTTACCAATTTTATTGTTAACGCCAACGCAACGTAAAGAAATTGATTCAGTTCCTATCGGTTGTGTAAATACTTTACAAAAGCTATAAAAGCTTATTAAAATATCAGTTTCTTGTGCCTCGGAGTTCCAATTCAAGACCTCTTGTACGATATCATATAAGTGAAACTTTTGTTGAATCGGGGGAACTCAAACTCCGAGTTTTAACTCCATTCTAAAGGGCCTCTTTTGAGCCGATGATTCAAATTTGCCCTTAACCCCTAATAAATTAATTTCCTCTAATACCTCTTTGTTTTTTATTAATTTGATCGTCTCAAATTGCGTTTGTGAACTAAAAATTTGGGATATATTTAAGTCGATCAAATTCTTGCCTAAGCTTCTTAGAACATCAACGCCTACCTTTTCCTTAATTCCATCATCATAATAATTAATTGTAAAAAACTTTCGTTGACCCTATGTCCTATAAAATACCCTTAATGATAAAATATCATTCTTAAATACCTTTAGCGATGTTTTATGTTGATTTATCCTTCCGGTCATTACCTCTAATTTTTCTTCATAACTTAGCTTACTCATAAAAAGTAGATACCTCCTTCAATTTATTTGTTCTTTGAATTTCTTGTACTTGCTCTTCTTTTTCTTTAGTTAAATGTAAATACGTTTTTACACTGACATAGGTAATAATGACAGTTAAAGCGACTAATACAATAATAATCAAACAGCATATGCCTGCATTATAACTTGTAGTTACAGCCGCTGCTGGTACTATCAAGTACTTTGTTTCCTCGGCATGTTCGGCTGTTTTAATAACTGCTTCTGTTATTAAATCAAAACTTTCTTTTGATAATTCCCCGCTTTCTACTTGGTCTTTAATTGCTTCAGGGGTTAAATAATTTCCTTTATTTAAAAATAACTTATGGAAAACATAATGTGTCCCCACTGCAAATCCCAAACTCTATAATAAGTCGGGACCAGGTAATTGAGTCCATAATGAACTGCCAATAGGTTCAGTTTGGCATCCTTGCGAGCCTGTTAGAAGATAAGCTTCTAAAGGACGAGTTGGGTTGAATAATGAAGGGGCTTGTACGCCTTTTGTACTTGTTGAGATTAACCACTTGCAATCCCCCTAAAAAGTTACGAATTTTAAAAAACTGTCTACGCCCTCAAATTATTACCAAAAACGTATCAGCATCACTACTCTTATATAAAGATTTCCGTTTCTTCACCTTTAGATAATGCTAACATGTTTAGATTTAGTTCGGAAGTAGTGTCGATGATTTTGAAACTTTTTTTGAAGAAGACAGACTGAATATGAGTCTGTTTGTTAATGATTATTGACTTTTTATTTTTGATTCTTTCAAATTTTCTAACAATTTCGCTTTTATGACTGTCCTTTTGACTAGTCTCATTTTTTTATAATAACCATTAGCTGCTGAGGTGATCATCGATTGCTGAATATCTTTTTTCTTAAATCGCTTCAAAAATATTTTTTAAGCCAATTTATTTCTATTTAAAAACTTTTCCATGTTTCATTTATAGAGGTGAAGTATATTTTATAAATAATTCTTTTATCCTGTATTTTATTTGCTTTTTATTTTTGTCCCAGTGTTATTTGATCAAAATCAAGTGTCTGACAATTTTTGATTGATTTTGTTTTATAATTTTAGAAGACTAAAGAAAATAATCTAACTTTAAAATTTAATTGCTTACCAAGCTTTTAGAAAATTTCTTTAAATTTTTCAACGAAGAAAAAATAATTGATAAATTTTTTTGAGCTTATTTACGTGAGCCGGATGTAAAATTAATAAAAATGAAAAAAATTCAAAAATGATGCAAGGTCGAAAACGAGATTATGATGGTTTAAGGGAATTAATAAAAATTACTTTGAATTTAAGAGTTGAACTACCACTAAAAAATTACAGTTCTATCGGTTTTTTTCCTTCTAGTTAGACGCGATATTCAAATTTACTACTTTTTCATAGAAAAAATGATTAAAAAGATAACCTAACCCTTACTTTAATTTCGTAAGTCATATGTCACAGAACTAAAAACATACATAAAAATGAAGTGTAATCAAAACAAGCAAGATGCAAACCAAATAATGAACAAATAATAAAAAAATGATGACTTATCTGGTTTGAGCACAAAATAAATTTCTATATTTTATTTATTGATTTCCATTTAAATGAATTTAAAGTTTTAACATAAAAATCGTTCATATAGTAACTATTCACTTGGGCGGTACAAGTGTAACGTCTTTAAAATCTTTGTTAAAATTATTAATTTCGAACGATTAAATGATAAAAAATTCAGGTACCTCAAAGTAGCGTCGATCATATTCTTCAAGGATTAAAGTATAATTTTTCTCGAATAGTACTAAAATTTTTCGAAGGTGGTTTAGGGCAGAAAAAGAATAAATGATCATCGCTTAGTTCTTCATCATTTACTTCAAGCAGAAAGGCTGTAGCTTTTCTAAGAAGAACTTGAGTTAATAAGGTGATTTTAAGCTCCCGTTTTCAGTAAAGTTTTGTGTTTGTCATCATATTAGTAAAAAGAAAGATAAACTTGGAATATAATCGATTTTTGCTATGTAATACATTATGTAATACATAGATCAGAAATTACTATACCGTTTAAATAGAACTTTAGATGCGTTTTTATTTAAAATTTCTAAAAAAAAACATGGGAATTTAAGAAAAAAGTTTAAGTCTCGATTGATTCTCTTCTAAACTCCGTATTCTTAAATCACTAATTTCAAATGAACTTTAAACAAAAATTAACCCCCTCGTTTTATGATTTAAATAAAAATACGAAACCTTTTAAGATTCATATCAACTAGTTTTTAAAAATCTTTTTTTGTGCAGCTATAAACATAAACTTAGTTTTAATTTTACTAATTTATAAAAATCTTGTCTTTTTATTGTTTAGTGAAAAACCTAAGCCCGGAAAGCGTATTTGTTAAAGTACTTTTCTATGAATAGCGAACTTTTCGCATTACGGAGCGAGAAACAAAAATTGATACTTAGCCTAGGTTTCAAATTTTATATGCTTAGTCCCGTCTTAATTAATTTATAGCTAGAATATATTCACCTACAACATTATTATCTCTTAGAATAATTATTGTAAAATTTTACACGTTGTTTATGTTCTCCTTTGTTGGCATGCGATTTTCCCCCTCCTCCTTTCGCGAGGCTAGGTCTAGTTCTTGTTGCTAGTCTATATTCTTGCTTTTTTCCACATTGGATAAAGATGTATTCTAGCTGTTTTCGGTGATGCATAAAGACTGAATTTCCCTTTTTTTTCTAGAAACCTAACTATAATTGTCTTTCTATTAATGGTTTGCTCAAATTAAATGTTAATGTTAATTTTTAACTATACTCGAATAAGAAAGTGTAAGGGGTTCGATTCTACCCCTTCTCAAATTCTAAATTAGAAAAAAATAGAAACTTTTCGATGTATAGTTTATACTCTATATGCTAGAGTGTTTTAATTCAATTTAATTTTATTTATGAAATCAAAACGATTAAAATTTAAATTAATAAAAAGGCTTTAGCATGGTCATTGTTTTAAAACAATGGCATTTTAAACTAATATAATAATTCTACTATAATACCACTATGACAATACTTTATTTCGATGAAACTATTTACAAAGTACTTCAAAAACTTCCACAAACGTATGATCCCTATGATTTGCCAATCAACGTTAGCCGTATTTACAAATTAATTCAAGGGCTTCCTAACATAAATAAACCCTTAGATTTGCCAGACGATTTTTTAGATTTACCGGTGTCTAGATGGACGCCAAGTATATATTTTAGCATTCAAATATTAGACATTCTTAATTTATCTAAAAAGCCAGGTAATCCAAAGGATCGCGACCCCATAACTTTATTTTGGCCTGAATCTAAAAAGCCAGGTAATACAAATTATCGGGGTCCCTTAAATCTATTTTGGCGTGAACATCAATGCTTTCCTGATTTTATTGAAGTTAACGCTATAGAAAAAGTTATTTTTCAAGAAGTGTTTTCTTATGTCTGCTATAGTAACGATCATGACCTAGCACGTTATTCAGATGATGATTTAAGAAGGGATCTTGTGGCACAGGCACAAATCGAAGGTAATCAGTCAAACGCTGAAACTAAAGATCAGCGTCTTTGGCGTTTACTTTTGGAGGATCTTTCGCTTTGAAGCAGAAAAAATAAAAACAAATCTTCCTGTTATTAAACTCTCGAGCCGAAGGTTTGTTTCCTTCGAGCCGAAGGTTTGTTTCTTGCGGTTAAAAATCAAGCAAAAATGTCGCTTACTTTTCAATATGGGCCTGTTTTTTGACTTATAAGGCTTGATATTGAATAATAAAGCTTGGTATTGAACAATAAAAATTAAAATTTCTTGTTTTATACTAGTAGCTTGATTTATTTTAAGTCCCCGATTTTTTCTTAATCCGATATGTAAAAACAGAACGCAAGCAAACTATAACTTGAAGTGAGTTATTTTTTAAACAAAAAACAAGAAATTAAACTTTTTTTTGAAAGTCCAATTTCTTGTTTTTTGCTTAAAAAATAATCTATTAGAATATTTTATTTAAATTAAACTTGTTATAACCTTCAATAAGTTGTAATAACTCTCCTTTAAATTCTTTCTTTGCAGAATGACTTTTAAAGACCTGTTTTATTTGATTTTTTATTGCTTATTTCTAAGTCTTCAGGATTGTAAGATTCCCAAATATGATAGAAAATATAATTCGTTCAGATGTTGAAGCCCGCTTGGTTGTTCTTGTTTATTTTTTAATTTACAATACAATAAGGATTTGTTATATTTTTTCGTTAAGAGTCTTAAATTATGAAGAAAATAAAGGGTCGCTTCGGAGTAAGTCTTTAAGTTTTTGTTTTAGGGCATTTCACCCTTTTTTGGGCGAAAAACGATTGCTATTGATCGGTATTTTTTTTCTATTGATTGTCCGGTTTTCGTTCTCGGTCCCCACTTTAATCTTTTATAGGGTCATTTTTGCAAGTTTAGTGAATATCTTTTTGAAAGCGTTAATATTTTCGGAAACCTGGGGATGGCTATTTGACCCTTTTATTTTCGTGTACAGTCTCTTTTTCAAAAACCTGGTCCTTTTTATTTTTTATTTTTTATTCAGCGGGTCATTTAAAAACCTTACAATTTGTTTTATCAAACTGTTTAAACATCCACCTTCTCTCAACATTTGGAGAGGTCGTTTTGGACAACTTATAAAGATGCAAAAAAATCGATAGAAGAAATTTCCTAGCCGTTACCTCCGAAATTTACATACGAATTTTTTGTGTAAAATGTTTGTCTTTTGTTTATAGGTACTAATAATTTTAATTTTTTCATCCCCTCTACGAGTTAGAGGGGCATTTAGAAAATGCTATCAGTGGGTTAAGAAAATAAACGGTCAAATTTTTTCTATATGTTTTCTCACTACTCTTAAAACATAATTACACTTTTAGTCCTATGTTAAGTTATTTTTAAAAATAGTGGTTAACTGCAAAGCACTTCTAATGTCGTGGTTTGAAAAACTTGATTTTTTCTACAGTAAAAAAAGATAGATCATGTTTGTGTAATAAATTAAAATAACTTGACTACACCTTTGTCTAAAACATATACCTTAATGGATATATTACGTTGGTTTGACTTTATTTATATGAAAAAAAAACTCTTTTATATTAAAAAAATTTTGTTTAGTTACAAAGCGCAAAAAGATTAATAAATTAGCTAAGTGATTTTTTTTTATTAAAATAACAGTAAGGTTAGTTTACATTATTATAACGTCTTTAGTTCAGTTGGTAGAACGCAAGTTTCCAAAACTTGATGTCGCGGGTTCAAGTCCTGCAAGACGTGTTTAATTTCAAAAAGAGTTTTATTTCTCTACGAAGACGAAAATTTTTTATTTAGTAAACTTGTACTTATTCAAATTTTATTTCGTTCAATATTTCTTTTATGCTAATTAGCATTTTTAATCTCTATTTATTCTAGAACTTTAACTTTGTGTAGTTAATGTTCATTTTGTTTAATCTTATGTAAATTTATGTATAACTTAGAGGATTAATATATATCATTTTAAATTTATTCGGACTTATAGTTCATTGTTTTTATTTGTTTCAAATTATACGTGTGTATTTTTTGTAGAAAATTTTAAATTATTACGTAAATTTGTCACTAAATTTTTTAAATTTTTGCACTAGTCCATTACTTTAAACCAAATGAATTTCAAATAGTTTTTCTATTCCAACAATTTCCAACATTTTATTTAGCGTATTATTTTCAAATCAGAGATGCATAAGTTGATTTTAAAGTTTACTATTCGCTAAAGTTTTATTTCTGGGTTACCTGGGACTCGAACCCAGAACTAATCGATTAAAAGCCGAGTACTCTACCAATTGAGTTAGCAACCCAACGTTATAATTGTTTAATAATATTATTATAGAATGTAAAACGAAGCAAATCATTTTTCTATTTTTTATATGACTAAAAATTCTATATTTTGTTTGTAAAAAAAATAGACCAAACAAAATTTTTTAATTTGACAGAATATTCATTGTTTTAATTTAAACAGTTTTATTTGATTTAGTAGCATTCGAATTATTTTTAATAATTAAAATATTTTATTTCGGTTACTATTTTTTTTTTTTACTTTTTAAATCAAGTAATTATTCTAGTTAAAAGTTTGTTATAAGATTTGAAATTGAATTTAGCTTTTGGCTCACGAACTTCGTATTATTAATAGTAATTGCTACAGTCTGTTAAATTTTAGATTGGAGTTATGTGAATGTTTTAACCGTTTGTTTTAGTTGAAATTGTAATAACAAAAGTGTCAATTCATATTTATATAAAAAGTTTTGTTAAACGAGGCTATTGCTTTATTATAAATTATCGAATTCAAATTTTAGCACTGAAGACTCAATTTTAATAATATACAGCTATTTTTTTTAATTTCAAGTTTTTAGGACAACAAAATAAATTCGATTATGATTAACTGCTCTTTTTATAATGGTGTTTGAAATTCTACGTTTATGTGTTTAATTTCCAATTAGAGATCTATTTAAAATCAATTATAGTGTCTATTAATCGTTTTTTTTGTTTAAATCGAGTCGATTCAAAAAAGAGTGTTTCTAACTCAGCTCAAAGCTGAGTTAGAAACATGAAAAAAGAGTTTTTTAATATTGGTTTTTTTAAAAGGAGCGCTGATACTAATTGAGTATTTTGTTTTCAGCGATGTTATAATTCTGCAGATCAAAAACCCAAAAAAATGATGCAGTAAGCAAAAAATTTAGTTAAAAACGTAGCACGAGTTTTAAAATTAAACCTTGCAATACGTAAAAATTTATTGCTTTGCTGTTTTTTAATAGACACAAGCTAATATTTATAATTTGCTTTTATTAATTTAACAGCTTGTATTGTTGGTGAATTAACAGAAAAAATACGGCTAACTCGATTACCTCGGGCATACCGTTTTACCGTAATAGTAGTACCTAATCCTGATTTATGATATTGGGATAATAAACCCGTATAAGTTTGAACGCGTTGTTTATTATTTTCTTGAATTAAAACATCCACACGGACAATACATCCAATACGAATTCTAGGTAATACGCGTTTTCCATAAGCAGATTCCACTTCTTGAACTAAGGTTTTTACATTGATCATTTTGATATAATTGATTGATATAATTGATTGATATAATTGATTTGCAGCTTTTTTAATTTAGTTGCAGGGATAATTTGCGTTAAAGCACAGATGCTAAATTGAAATATTTTTCAAAATTTAATTTTTGAAAAACCAAGAGAAGTTTAAAACAAACATTTAAATATCTTTGGATTTTAAGAGTTTAACTTTTTTACTTTGGTAGTTTGTTTGTTGGATTTTTTTGTATTATTTTATAGAGTTTAAATCACTAGTATATTTTAACATTAATAAGCATTATCATCCGAAGACGATTCGTGAGCTGATTGATTATTCATGGGTTCATCAGACAATTTTTCAGAGTCTTTAGCCGTGACATCATTAATAGAGTCATCATCAGAGGACAAATCTCTAGCAGTGATATCATCACTAACATCAAGATCGGAGAACGAATTTTTAGCAGTGAAGCACTAGTTTTTTTATCACTCGCCTCATTGTCATCATAAAAGTCTTCTGGAAAGAGAAAGTCATCTTCATACCTGAAGCTGACTTTAGGTGCGGGCCCCGGACAATATTGTTGTACCATTTCGGCTCACCAGGATTCCCTTCGTCGAAACAGTGCTTCATATGATTTTCGTCATTATGACGGAAATATCGTTCGCCTGAACGTTTTATAATAACGTCCAAGTAGTCGCCCGTTTCAGTTTTCGTATACACGATAACAGGATAATAAACTTAGCTTATTTCGCCCTTGATTATGACAAATTTGCGAGTTCGAATACGGAAAATAAGCTTTCCGAATAGATTTATTTCTACAAAGCCCGGAAGTTTTTCTTTGCTTGTTTGAAACCCCGGAAGGGTTTCAATGGTTGACAAGAAAGAATATAGGGTTAGAGGAACTTTTACACTTAACGAGTTAAACTGGTCATCTGTCTCTTTAAATTCGTCATCTGACTCCTAAAACTTGTCATCTGAATCCGAAGACCCGTCATCTGAATCCGAAGACCCGCCATCTGAATCCGAAAACCCGCCATCTGAATCCGAAAACCCGTCATCTAAATCCGAAAACCCGTCATCTAAATCCGAAAACCCGTCATCTAAATCCGAAAACTCATCATCTAACCTCTCAAATTCGTCATTTGATTCCTCATCAAATAACAAAGGATCAAACAGAGACTTTAATTCGCTATCCGGTCCCCAATAATCAGATGGGGAATCGAAGAACCGGTACGATGATAAGTAATCCCAGTTTTCATTAAGCGAAAAGAATAGATTAACTTTAAAAATTTTAGGAGGGAGTCCTTTAGGTAAGGGAACCTGTCCAATATCCAGTCTATAAGGCGATAATTGTATTTCCATAAAAAGAGCCCATGCTTTGTCTTTCTTAGCCCATTCTTCGACTAACTTATTGCCTTTTTTGTCTTTCCATTTTACGTCCCAAGTCCAAGCCTTAGGAGTCGAAGTTTCACAGGACGAAACTTCAGTTTTAGAGGTCTTTTGATGAACTGCCGATAATGAATTGACTTCAATAACTAACCAGATGACACTAATGATTAAAATGATCATAATTAAAACACTCAATAAAAAAAACCAACGGTATACCAAGATGCCTTCGGGCATAACACTCAATTGTTGCATATTAAAATTAAACTCGATTATTTAACATTTCTGTTAAAGCATCTTTTAACAGTGTTTCAGCTTCTTCTGAAAAAATTTGTGTTTCTAGAAGAATTTCTTTATATTTTGGTTTATTATTAGCTAAATATTTACGTAATTCAACTAAAAAGTCACGCACTTCATTAATAGGTAATTCATCTAAATACCCATTCGTTCCTGCGTAAATTGTGCTCACTTGATCTTCTAGTGAAAGAGGTGAGTTTTGCGCTTGTTTTAAGATTTCACGTAAACGTTGACCTCGGGCTAATTGTTTTTGCGTTGCTTGATCTAAATCGGATGCAAATTGTGAAAAGGCCTCTAATTCAGCAAATTGGGCTAATTCTAATTTAAGTTTACCTGCAATTTTTTTCATTGCTTTTGGTTGAGCTGCTGATCCAACTCTGGAAACGGAAATACCAACATTAATAGCAGGTCTAATACCTGAGTTAAAAATATCACCGGATAAAAAGATTTGTCCATCGGTAATAGAAATAACGTTGGTTGGAATATAAGCAGAAACATCGCCTTCTTGCGTTTCAACAATCGGTAAAGCTGTCATACTTCCGCCTCCTAATGCATCACTTAATTTTGCTGCGCGTTCTAGTAAACGTGAGTGTAAATAAAATACATCTCCAGGAAAAGCTTCACGCCCTGGTGGTCGACGTAATAATAAACTCATTTCTCGATAAGCTTGAGCCTGTTTTGATAAATCATCATAAATAATTAACGTATGACGGCCTGTGTACATAAAATACTCGGCCAATGATGCTCCTGTATAAGGCGCTAAATATTGAAGCGTCGCTGGTGTATCTGCTGTTGCTGCAACAATAATCGTATATTCCATACAGCCACGTTCTTGTAATGTATTTACAACTTGAGCTACAGAAGACGCTTTTTGTCCAATGGCTACATAAACACAAACAACATCTTTTCCTTTTTGGTTAATAATAGTATCAACTGCTACGGCTGTTTTACCCGTTTGTCGATCTCCTACAATCAGTTCGCGTTGCAAAAGAGTTTTTTACATGTTTTTTTTAATGATTTTAACTCTCTGGGACTATCTATTTAATAAAAATATTATATTTTTTTTAGTTTTAGTAAAGCGTTTGCTTTTTAGTTGAAATCAAAAGATAATTAAAAATTAAAGTTACAAATAAAATTAAAAAGTATATTTAAACCACGATTGACAAAACTTTAACCAAATTTTATATTCTATAGTGTTGAAATTTTTTAAATGATATTTTAATTGTTTAAATGCAAAATATTTGAAGCTTAAACGAAGACGATGCATTTTTGATGATTTTAAAGGGTAATTTTTAATATTTTCATATAATAAACAAAAGTCAGTGTAACCTTGAATTGTCCAATGGTATTGATTTTTTGATTTTTTATTTTTACTGTTTTTTTGCTCAATATAGATACGTCCAAAATTATATGAATTTTGAATTAATAAAAGCGATTGTTTATGAATACTTGTTATTTTAAGCGAAAGTTGATTAAACCCCCTTGACTGACTTAATTTTATTATTTTACCATTTTTTCCTGATTTTTGCGATATAACTGCACTTGTTCTCGAAACTGTAATACAAATGCTTCCATCAGCATCAATGAGGCCTGCTAAATAGGCATTAGGCATTTTAATTTGTGACGGTGATGGTTTTACGTTTATATTTAAAAGGTTCGAAGCTTGTTCAAACTGACGTAAAGGAACTGGATTATAAAGTCTACCATTTAATTTGTGAATAATTGTTTTAATGGTTAACCGATCTTTAACTCGATATCGCATACTATTACTTCCACTTCTCGGTTTTATAGAACCCGCTTTTAATTTATTTTTTATACTATATAAAACGTTTATATCCGCGGTAGCTGTTGTTAATTCAAAACTGATTTCTTTTTTTTTATTAATATAAAAATAACCATTACCATCAACAATTCCTGCAAACCATTCATCCCATTTTTTTTGTTTCAACGTCGAAATTTCAATTTTATTTTTTTGCATAATTTATTTTTAATTTAATTTATTTTACTTCGAAAAATACTTTTGATAAGTTTTTCAAATCAAAGACTTATTTCTTCTTCGAAATAAATCATCACAAGTGATTTATTTTTAATTTTTATTCTTTATAAAAAGTTTTTATTAGGAAACGTATAGTCTCTGAGGTTCCTACTCACTTAATGTTTTGGTTACCTGCTGATTACTAGATCCAAAGAAAAATTTTAACATTAGAGGGGGATAAATTTAAAAAGAATCCGCTTATATCTAAGTATTTTCTTGGTTCACTGGTTATTACAATTTAGTTAATTTAGCTTTTGGATTTGCTTTAAAAAACGCAATTCAATCCTAGTAAAAGTGTGTTTATTAGTTTCCAGCATATAGTTTCCTGCATTAAATATTTATTAATTTTCAGTATTAAAAAATATTTAAAGGGCCAATTTGACCACGCCCAATTGGAATCATTGAATCAATCGCAACAAGACCGGTTTGTAAGGGTTCATATACTGAACGTCGTAAAATAATACCGGGAGCTGGTGATTCAATTAAACGTGTTTCTGAAGATTTAATTTCGCCTTTACCATCCATTGGTTTAGCAAGAGCATTAACAACACGACCTAAGTAATCGTCACAAACCGGAATTTGTGCAATTTTACCACTGGCTACTACTGAAGAGCCTTCTTGAACTGTTAAACCTTCTCCCATTAAAACAGCTCCAACATTTTTTGTTTCTAGGTTCAATGCAATACCAATTGTACCATCTTCAAATTCAAGTAGTTCTCCAGCCATGGCTTTTTCTAAACCATAAATACGAGCAATGCCATCCCCCACTTGAAACACGGTACCTACATTAACAACTCGCATGTCTGCACTATATTGCGCAATTTGACTACGAATAACGGTGCTAATTTCATGCGCTTTAATAGTATAAGACATAAGTCAATGTTAAAATTTATTTTCTTTGATTTTTGTTTTAAATAATAAAACAAACCTTTGGTTCCAAAGAAATTTACTGAAATTTAAAATAAAAGGATACGTTTCCTGATAAACTTTAAATTTTTTTTGCTGTATGATGAAGAGCTATGTTTTAGAAATCATGGAACGAAAATGGAACCATAATCTAGTTTTTCGTCTTACCTCTCATAGCTTGTTCAAACGAATTTGTTATTTAATTATATTTCCTTTGCTTTTGCTTTTAATAACCATTGTTAAATCCTAGCAAAAGTTTTTAAACCAAATTTTTAAGGTATTTATCTACTGTTCGATAGTGTACAAAGCGAGCGCGGTTGACCCAAATTTGAAAACGTTTCAATGAGGAATTTTCCGATGCTTTTTCGCGCGCCTGTTTAAGAGACAGAGAAATAATTTGTTTAGAAATTTCTTGAATGGCTTTTTTTTGTTGCAATTGAATACTACTTTCTTTGCGCTGTTTTAAACTTTTTGCCTCTTCTTCGGCTTGTTGAATGCACAAAACTTGTTCTTCTCTTGCGGCCACGGCACCTTGCTGTTCAATTTCAATGGCTTTTTCTTTAGCGTTATCTAATTTACTTTGTGCTTCATTTAATTTTATTTTAATATCATCAACTCGCTTATCAGCAGCTGATATATTATCAAGGATTGTAGTTTGACGTGTTTGTAAAAAATCTTTAAAAGCATCTCCTACTACGGTAATTACAACCGTAATAACAACTGCTAAATTAATTACATTTGTTTCAAAAATATCCGTATTAATCCCAAAACCATGGGCAGAAAAAAGTGGAGTCCAAAGACTAATCATTAATTGCATAATAAACTTTCAAAATAATATTTAAGGATGGTGTTCAATCTTATAGATGATCACTTTAAACAGGAATGTTATTAACATATCAGTTTAAATTTAAGTGGTTGAAGTATTGCGTTTCAAAACATAACACTTTTTAAGAAGCAAATGGGTTTGCGAATAATAATGCTAAAGCAACAACTAAACCATAAATCGTTAAACTTTCCATAAAGGCAAACGATAATAATAAGGCACCACGAATTTTACCTTCAGCTTCTGGCTGACGAGCAATACCTTCTACAGCATAGCCTGCTGCTGTTCCTTGACCTAATCCTGGACCAATTGCACCTAAACCAACAGCTAAACCAGCAGCAAGAACAGAAGCAGCAGCAATAATCGGGTTCATAATAATAGAATAAAATAAAATTTATATTTTTTATCATAACAACCATTGTTTGTATAAAAGTTTAACTTTTAGGATAAAACGCAGAAACGCAGTTTTTAAATTTAGCGTTGAATATTAATAAAATACAACTTTTATTTATCAATTTCTATTTTGACCAAAAAAATGTAGATAAAGTGCACGTGCACTAGAAAGAAGGAAAAGCTGTTTCCAAGTTAACTGTCCATCTGGCGCTTTCGGATAAGGATGCCCATAGAGTTGTTCATCAGAATTATTCGACCCATCACTATTTGAAGGAAAATCAGATGGTGGTGGGTTTCGGTCTGTGCTTAAATCTTCAAGCAATTGAGCTAGAGCACCTAATAAAATCGGTAAATAATGATAAATTACTACGCCTATAATTATTCCACCTATTAACACAATTGAATATTTGGTTTTAGGGTTTTGTTTATTAAACGAAGTTTTAAAATCTTCAATAATAATTTGCGTTTGAGAATTACATTCTTTAACCATTGAATTTAGCGGATTTTTTGAAAACACGTATAGGCCAGCACGCCGCTGTTTTTGTAAAAATTTGTCTATTATTTCTAGCCGCAAACCATTTGCGTTTGGGTCTCGGGCGAGCGCGTGTTCTTTTAGACTACGATGAAAACTTTCCTGCACACTAGGTATATTTATACCTTTTTTTAACCGTCTTTTTTTCAGCATCACTTCACGGCTTGCATGAAACTCAACTTCTGAATTTAAATATACTGTCATTGATTAGTGTTCCTCCAGACTTTCTCCTACATACGCGCCCGCTAAAGTTGAAAACACTAAGGCCTGAACGGCTGAAGTAAATAATCCTAGTAACATAATTGGTATTGGGATAACCAAAGGAACCAATGAAACTAAAACGGCAACCACTAATTCATCCGCTAAAATATTACCAAAAAGTCGAAAACTTAAAGAAAGCGGTTTTGAAAAATCCTCTAAAATATTAATTGGTAATAAAAAAACAGCAGGACTAACATAACGTTTAAAATAACCTAAACCTTTTTTATTAATTCCGGCATAAAAATAGCTAACAGATGTTAATAGAGCTAAAGCCGCTGTTGTATTAATATCGTTAGTCGGCGCTGCTAATTCCCCATTTGGAATTTCAAGTACACGCCACGGAATTAAAGCACCTGTCCAATTTGAAACAAAAATAAACAAAAATAAAGTACCAATAAAAGGTACCCAACTTTGATATTCCTCTTCACCAACCTGAGTTTTTGTTAAATCTACAATATACTCAGTAAAACTTTCCGTTATATTTTGAAAACCTCTTGGTACCGGATCTAATTGTTTGTTGCCTAAAAAAGATACAATGGCAATTAAAGCAAACACAAACCAAGAAACTAATAATACTTGCCCATGGACAGTATAACCCCCTAAACTCCAATAAAAATGCTCACCAACTGAAAGCGACGCTAAATCAAATAAAAAAGTAGTATTGAGATTCATATAGTAATAATACTGAATAAAAACGTTTTTAACAACCATAATATATCTATTGTCCCCTTTCTTCTTTTTCTTCGCTCTTTCCCGTTACCTTTTCTCTTTACCTTCTTTCTTCCCTCTCCTTCCTTTCGCGAGACTCGAGACTCGAGACTCCTTTTTTGCCTTTTTTCGTATTTTTTTGCCTTTTTTGCCCTTCGAGTCTTTGATTTTTATAAAGTGAAATTTAAATTTTACAATTTAATTGTCCATTAACCTTGTTTCAGTCTTACGTTATTTCAAATTCATCGTTAGTTAACGTGTGATTATTTATTTGATTGCCATTGTCCTTATCAATTTTCAATTTTTGAGTTTTATTGCTTTCGCTTCCGCTCGCTTTTTGTTTAACCTGTGATTCACCGTTACCTAGGCCTTGAATTTGAAGTTTTTTTTTAGGTAATTTTTTGGGTAGTACTGAAAAATCATTAGGTAAAGCGGTTAAATTTGTCGAAAATTCAGGCAAACCATTTGGAAGTACAGATGAACCTTTTTGAACAGTTTCAATTGAGTTTATTGTTCTATTTTTTGAAAACTTTAACATACTATTGTTTTCTTCATTGAATTTACTCTCGTTTTGATCTTTCGCTCTTAATTGTATTTGTGTACTAGAATTTAAACTAAGTTTTTGATTAAATTTTGGTCTAGGTTTTGATTGATACTTTTTCTTTTTCTTTGCCCAAGGACCCGGAGTCAATGGAATATGTAGTTTACTTGGATAAATTAACTTATATTCTTTTGGTTTGTTTTTATCTAAAAAAAGTAATCGACCTCTTTTAATACTATTAATAACGATTTCAAAAAGGGGATTCAAAGAGCGAGTCGAATCATCATTTGTTGGCAATACTAAATTAGAAATTCGGGGACTGCAATTACTGTCGACTAAACAAATACTTGGTATATGGATTTTTTTGCATTCGTCTAAAACGGTCGTTTCACTTAATTGACCCATTACAACCACTAAATCGGGCTTCTGGCTCATATATTTAACACCTTCTAATAAACGTTGTAACCTATTTTTTTCTTTATAGGCTCGGGCTGCTTCTTTTTTATACATACCCGCAATAACTCCTTGTGCAATCAAAATGTCGTATTTTCGAAGTAAAATGGTTAAAGTACTAACTGTTTGCCAATTAGTTAATAAACCACCCAGCCATTTTTCAGTGATAAAATAGCTGTTACATAAATGAGCGGCTTTTGAAATTAAACCTTTGTATTGACTTTTAGTACCTACAAATAAAATTTTTTTACGGGTAAAAACAGCTTTACTTAAACAAACAGATAAGTAATTTAAATGACTTAATGTTTTTAGTGGATCAAGTATATGAGCATATGCTTGCCGTTTTTTTCCTACAAAAAGGGTTAAATAATTTTTACGTAAAAAAGGTTTCATTTGAGGATTCCATTTTTTTGTTTTATGGCCTAAATAAACACGGTTGTTTATGAGTAACTTTAATGCTTTTGCATCGGAATGTAAAATATTAAAATTCGGTTTCATAAACCGAAATTTTTGTTTATGTCTTTTTGGAAAAAACATCGAACCTTCGTTTTGAGATAGACTGGAATTGAGTTCATTAGGCTTGGGCTTTAAAACTTGATGCCGAAAACATAAACCCATAAACTTTAATTAAATAATAATCCTATCTTTTTTTAATATATTTGTTAACAAGCGGATGACTTTCAATGTACTATGCATACATAAGTCAATATTTATTATAGACACTCTTTGCTATTTTTTCAAGTGCAAAAAAAGTTAACTAACTTACTTCTCCGCGTTTATACTGTGTTTATAACGGTGTTTAAAAAACGTAAACTTTGGTTTCTAATAAATGAAAAAAAACTGTCTATTTTTTCTGCTTTTTTATGATTTTATATTCCTTTTCAGTTATAATTAAAAATAACTATAAAAACAGGAGAGATGGCTGAGTGGTCGAAAGCGGCTGATTGCTAATCGGTTGTATGGATTGTCTCTATACCGAGGGTTCGAATCCCTTTCTCTCCGATTTATATTTTTTTTATTTGATAATATTGTCGTATTTTATTATAATTTAATAATATTATTGAGCTCTCCTGGCGAAATTGGCAAACGCGATAGTTTTAGGAACTATTTCTTCGGATTGAGGGTTCGAGTCCCTCGGAGAGCAAATGAATAGCAAAACTTTTCGATTTAGTTTCAAATAACTAAACTACAAAATGCTGTTTTAGGTTTGAATAAAAAAATTTGAAGACTTGCTATCGTTTGTTTTAAAATACAAAATTTTTACACAATAATTTTAGCCCTATTGAAAATTAAAGATATTATCAGCCCCATTGAAAATTATCATAATAGAATTAACGTTTCAAGGCTTTTTTAACTAACTTCATTTTAACTAAATTAATTTAAGCTTAATGTATTGTTTGCGTTTAATTTAAAGTTAAATTAAAATGGTTTACTTATTCCGATTATCATTTGAGTATAGATTTGTATCTTGTTAAAATTTCAAGCCTCCTAGGATCTTTTATTTATATTTTTTTATTTTTTTGAAATTTCTAGCAGTTTTATTTTTTTTATTTCGTTAAAATCGTTCTATATGTTAACAAAAGAAGAATTATCACTAAACATTAACATAAATAAATCACTAACCCTGTGATATAATCATTTGATTTATTTGTATGATAAAAAAATTTGAGATATGGTTCGGAAATTTAAATTTAAAGCCTAGTGATTAAAAAAGCATTTGAATTTTTTCAACAGTATAAAAAAAAATAAAATAAACAAATGTATTAAATTTAGTTTAGTAGTTCTTAACAGATTATAGAACTTATTACAACTTATTATCTTGATATAATCGTTTATAAATAATAAAATCTTATTCTTTTATAAAAGCGTAAATTTAATCTTTAATACATTTTTTTTTACAAAGACAAAGGTTTTCACTCATTAATAAATGTTTAAATTTTATAGTGAATAGTAGTAGGTTTTTAAAATTTACGAATTCAATCGTTTTTCTATGCATAAAGTATTCTTGTAATTTTTGTTTTAATATTACTAAATAAACGGAAAGGGGGGGATTCGAACCCCCGGTACCCAAACAGGTACATCGGTTTTCAAAACCGAAGCATTCAACCACTCTGCCACCTTTCCAAGGGGTTTTACTATCTGGATTTATTATATAATCACCGAAGCAAAAATACTAAATACAATTTTTTAAGAGATAAGTCATAAATATCGAAAAAATTACTTGCTGATATTGTTTTAATAAACTCGTTTAGGATATTTTTTTAGTCGATGTCTTTGTTTGTGTATTATAAACTTTTGCTAAAAATGTTAAAGCGAAGTGATTTTAATTAAAATTAAAATTAACGTTTAATGTTATTCTTTTTGATTTAACACTTATTATTATATAGTTTATTTAATAATAAGTGTTTTCTATTTTATGTCATCGTTATTATTTTAATAGAGTGTTTTTATCTTTAAAGGAGATATTTTTATCTTTAAAAAAAGTTTTATTTAAAAAAGGGTTTTTAAAATAAAAATAGTTACTTTAAAATCTAGTTAAAAAATAAATTACTAAACAAAAAAATAGTAACTAATTAAAAGGGGAAAAATAAAAAAGTTTAGAACAAACCGTTGGTTTCTATTAACTTTATAACAAGTTAAAGCGATTTTGTTTAAAAAGCATTAAATAATCACTGATCAAAACAAAGCTTGCTTTAAATAAAAGATACTTTTGGGTTTTTTAAAATGCAACATTTAAAACGTAATACAAATATGTCAAGTTCATTAATAAGTAAATTGTTAATTTTTCATAGTTAGTTAAACGAAACTTTTAGCGTAAAAAAGTTTTATTTTTATGGCTAAACTTTGAGTTTAACCATAACAAAGAAAATAGTAAAATTTGTTTAAATATTTGTTTTTTGTTTTTATTTATAAAACAAAATAAAAAAAGATTTATAAATGTTAGTGTTTAAAATTAAAAAGCAAGCAAATTTAAGTTTGCTTTTTGATTCAATTGAAAAAGAATTAATTATTTTTTGAATTTAAAAACCAATGACTTTTATTGGTTTAAAAGAATTTTAAAATGAAAAAATTAAGGGATCTGGAAAGAAACGATTAAATTCAATTAATAAAGCGGCCGTAAAGCTAATCCAAGCAAAAGCAATTACAGGGGCAGTTGAAAGATAAGTTAAAAAGTTTTTCATAGTTATATATAAAGAAAATGTGTTATAATAAATTCAAAAAATTTAGCTAAAAATACGTCTAAAAGTATCACGAACTTTATCTCCAGAGTCAATTGTTTCTAGCGGATCTTTACGTAAACGGTGTCTTAAGCATAAGGGAATTACACGAAAAATATCTTGTTCTTCGGCTGTATTTCGTCCTTCAAAAGCAGCTAAAGCTTTAGCCGCTCGATTAGTTACAATATCACCACGTAAACCATCAACATTTAATTCAGAACAAATTTGTGAAATTTTAACTCTAAGATCATATTCTAAATCGACTGAACTTAATAATTGTCTTGCTTTGACTATTTTATTACGTAATAACGTTTGAGGTTGTTGATAAGCATTGCGAAAATCAATTGGTGTTTCATCAAAAGAAGCTCGCTGTTCAACAATTTGTACTCGTAATTCTGGTTCTTTAACCGTACCAATTTCTGCATGCATACCAAAACGATCTAATAATTGCGGACGTAATTCACCTTCTTCTGGGTTTCCGGAACCGACTAATATGAAACGAGCGGGATGACTAATTGAAATTCCTTCTCGTTCAACTGTATTCCAGCCCGAAGCTGCTGAATCTAATAAAACATCAACTAAGTGATCATCTAATAAGTTAACTTCATCTACATATAAAATTCCTCGGTTTGCTGAAGCTAATAAACCCGGTTCAAATGCTTTAATACCTTCTGTTAATGCTTTTTCCATATCAATGGTCCCACAAACACGATCTTCGGTTGCTCCTAATGGCAAATCAATCATAGGAATTTTTTTTGATTCTGTTTCTAACGGTTGATTTTCATAAATTTTTTTTGCAACTTCCTCACTCATTAATTCAGCATCTTCAGGATCTGAATTAAAGGCATCATTAGCTACAACCGTCATATCGGGTAATAAATCACTTAAAGCCCTTACTGTGGTCGATTTGCCTGTACCTCGATCTCCCATAACCATTACTCCGCCAATCTTAGGATCAATTACATTCAAAAGTAAAGCTAATTTCATTTCCTCTTGTCCAACAATAGCTGTAAAAGGGAATACTGGACGACTTTCCATTTGCACTTGTTCTGTCATTAATGTGTTTAAATTGTTAATAAATTAAATCCAATTATATCAATGAAACTCATTGTCGATATAACCGATTTTGTCGAGATTGTAAAATCTATTTAAGACCCAATAGTTGATATCCTTTTTATAAACCCAAAGTCTAAAATCTAAAGCCTAAAAGTTCAAGACCAAAACATAAAACCCAAACGCTAAATAATTATCACATGCAAAGACGCAAATTTAAAAAACGTTTATTTTTTACCAGACTACAGCCACTTAAAAATGAGTATAAAATGAGTTCGTTTTGTTTTTTCAAAAATTAATTGTCTAAAACAAGAACTTCTTGAAAAAACAAAATAAAGTAAAACACTTTAGAATTTTATTGTATAAGCTAGGAATCGAAGGATTAACTTAAACGCACCGATTAATTTATGTATACTAAGTAAATCTAATCTTATTGTTAAATTTTCATTTAACTATACATTATTGTAGGTTAAAAGTAATAGTAACCCAAAAATTAGAATCCGGTGTATAGAAAAAAAATTTTTTTTAATAATTTAAATTTAGTTTTAAGTGAGTTTAATTTAAAATAACTTTAATTTATAGTGATTTTAATTTTAAAAGACGTTAAGTCATTTTACAAATTTTTAAGTGTTTTTTTACTAGTACGTTTTTTTTATAGCGGAAATAGGAAGACCTGTACCGCATGGTATTACACCACCTAAAACAACCCTTTCTTTTAAACCTAGTAGAAAATCGGTTTTTCGAAAATACGTGGCTTGTGTTAATATATTAACAGTTTCTTGAAAACTTGCTGCCGAAATAAATCCATCAGCTTTTAAAGAGACTTGAGTAATACCTAAAATAAACGGTCGATATTCAACATTAGCCGCTTTTAATAAATCGTTTTTTAAAACCATATGATAGTGAATTAAATCACCCCGTAAAAAGCTACTCTTTCCTGGTTCCGTAATCATTACCTTTGATGTCATTTGTTTAATAATAATTTCTACATGTTTATCTGAAATCGTAACGCCTTGACTTTGATAAACACTTTGAATCGCATCTAATGTATAATGTTGAATAAATTCAACCGCGTCTATTGCGGCAGAACGACGATAGGATAATCGGCCCCATTGACGATACTTCTGAAATAGGACGCGAAAATGTTGTTGTAATAAATGGGCTAATGTAAACCCTTGTTTAATCGAGCGTGCTTCAAATAATCGTTCAATTCTTGGAATTCCTTGAATGATATCCTCGTTAACAATATGTTTATAATTTAATTTTAATAAGGGAGCATTTTGATTAACAAAATTATTATGTTCTAAACTAAAACTAGAACCTGCACTTAAAGCAAATTTTTTCGCGCGACGTAAAACTAATTTCTTTTTTGTAATTTCTAAAATTTGACCTGATTCAGAAAAACGATGACTTGAAAAACATGGACTAGCGAAAGGTACAAAATCTCCAATACTTAGTTCCAACGTATTTGAATGCATTTGTGAATCGATCTGATAACTTAATAAATCTTCATTAGTTAATGTAATAATTTCAGTAATAGGCTTAACGTTATAATTTAAAGAAGAAATGTCAATATTAAAAACTCGTTTACTATGAAATAAAATATTATTTGTTTTTTTAACTGTTTTATGATGCCAGGAGTCTAACCATTGCCAATGGCTCATAGATGTTAATACCTCGCCTTCATTTGCACTGATTTGTCTTGTTTTTGGTTTGTTTAATCTTGATTTTAAAAAGGGTGATTTAAAACGTTGATTTGCTAAAGTTTTTGATATAAAGTCCAATTTGGAAACTTTTGAGTTAGTGTGAGGTTGATAATGCACGATATTGAGTCCTGGTTGAAACACATCTTGTTGACAGCGTAAATGGTGCCTCTGTTTAAACATTACGTTATTGTTATTTGAAAAAATAGGTGTTCGATCTTTAAATGCGATAGTAAACATTGGTTTGCTTTTCTTTTGTTTCTTTTTGTTAATCTTTTGACCATAAGCATTGTTGTTCGCGTTTGAGTTATGTTTTAATTTTTTGGTCGCGTTTGATTTCATTTTGTTTTGAAGTTTTAAAACTTTTGCTTGAATTTTTTTTTTTGCTTTTGCTAATCCAGCGTTTTTTCGTTTAACCATTTTAACTCTTTTTTTAATTACAGTTTCTGGTTTTATTTTTGGATTTTTAGTTAAATTTACTGTTTTTTTAAAGTTTAATAATAATAAACAATGTAAAGGTGTTAAAAAATCTTTTAAAAGAACACTGTCTAATTGAAAACGTTTTTTAGCATTAAAATGTAATTTAAAATAGAGGTTAAATTGAATTTTCGATTGCTTTTTAGATCTATTTTTATATGGAAGTTGACGTAAATGTTGCAGTGAAATCATTTTAAAACAAAAATTATTATAACGTAAAAAATACTCAACGTTTTCTTCAAATAAATTTTTTTGTAATTTAGTTTTAGAAAATTTATGTTGTTGTATTTTGGAATTTTGTTTTGTCATAAAAGGTTCTAAATTATAAGAATTTAGTGTTTTAAATCCTTTAAATTTGTGTTTTTTTATTGTCAATTTATTTAAAAGAACATTGTAACGAAAGCGCGTCCAAAAACTATAATACATATTTTTTTTATAAATTTTTGTTTTAGGGCGTTCTATTTTAATAAACCATTTACTATAATTTTTAAGCTGAGGTACTGTTGCCAATTTTATAGGCTTTGATTTATTTTCTAAAGCTTGATAATAAGTAAAAAATGCATAGTAATAATAATGCATTTTAAACGGTTTTGTATAATAAAAATAATTATTGAAATGGGATTTAAAGCTTGATTTTAATTTTGATTTTGGTAACCAATTTTGAACTGGTAATGTTTTTTTGTTAGTGTTTAAATAAAAGTTTTGTTTCTGAATCTGATAACGATGCTCAGAAACCAAGCTTTGAGGATAAATCTCTTCTGGTTTTTGTATAACTGCTAAAAGTTGAGTCATTTTAAATAAAACATTTAAATTCTGTTTATTTTGTTTAAAATGATTTTTTGTTTTTAAGGCTGATTTATAACATAATTTATTTAATAATAATTCAGGTTGATAACGACTATAATTATGGTAGTAAATCTTTGACGAATTCAATAATAAAATACGATCAACAGTTAAACAAGGCAAAGTTTTAAATTTAGTTTTATAGTTTATCAGTGGTATTTTTGCCCTTTTAAAAAAAAAGAGACGATAGTATAAGTTTAAAGCTTTTAATTTTTTATGATTTAACTTATTAACGTGCGCTTTCTTTTTAGTTTTACTGCTTAATATTTTAGTCTTATTAACTAATAAAGTTGAAGTTTTTAGTTGATTTAATTTTTTTGTTTTCGGTTTTTTTAACGTTCGAGTTTTTTTCCTAGGTCCTTGATTACTTTGTAGTTTTTTCTGCGCTTTAATACGTTTATTTTTAATGTTTAGTTCATTTTTATTGTCGCTCTTAGCTTCATTTTTTAATTGCATTACAAAATTTTCGTTAACTTTATTTTTAATATTTAATTTAAATTTCAAATCAATTGCTTTTTTATTAAATTTCAAAGTTGTTTTTTTTAAATAAATAACATCAGAATAAAATCGTAAGGCTAAAGTATAAACATAAGTTAAAGCAATTTTATTGGTTTTATTTACCGTACTAAAACAATTAATCAAATTTTTTTCAATATATTGTTTTGTAAATAAACTGACATAGGCACTAAAAAGAGGTTTCAGCATTTCTATTTTATTTTGACGAAAATGAGTTTGATTATCGAAAATCGAAGTAGGAAAAAGCATTGTTTTCCAAACATCATCATAACTCGACTGATAAGTTGTTAAATTTGAACTTAATGCAAAATTTCGACGAATTAATAATCGATTATCAAATAAGCCAGTAAGACCCATTAATGCGAATTTATTTTGATCAAAATAAAGATTCTTCATTGCATAAACCCAACCATAATATTGAGTTAATTTAATATTGGCATAAGAAAATTGCTCTTGATGTTTTTGGTTTTTTAGTTGATTTGTGTCAAAAATTTTAGAAACATACTTAAACCTTTTTGCCAATAGTTTATTTTTTTTAACGGTTTTTAGTTTGGCTTTATTATTTATTTTAGCATTCGCTTTAAGAGGCGTTTTAACCAAACTATTTACATTTAAACTTTTTTTCTTAAGTTTTTTCGAAACCAAAGAATTATTTTTTTTAATTTTCGCTTTGCTTGAATTCGTTTGAACTTTTTGTCTTTTGTTTTTAAAGTTGTTTTTTAATTTTCTTTTTAATTTCCTTTTTAATTGTAAGCAATGCCTATGATTGTCTAATTTATCCAACGTTAAAACCCGTATTAAATCAAACTTATAAATTAAATTTCGCGATTTTTTTTGTAAATTTAACATAAATAAAAACTGTAAACGCGCCAATTGAATAGAAGAAAATGAGTTTTGAATATCGGATAAAAGACTAAAATAAGGTAATAGTGCAAAACTATGAACTGTTATATCTAATTTATTTATTTTTGGCATAATTTTTTTTAACTTTGTTTTGTTTTGTTTTTTAGCATTTACTTCAAACCATACTTGATTTGAATAAGTTTCAGTTAAGTTTATCATGGTTTTAGTATTAACTTTTTTCATACGTTCAATTAGTTTTTTATTTGTTATCGGTTTTCGTAGGAACCAATGATTAAAAAGCGAGTTTTTATAATCATTTGAAGTGTCTAAACTTTTTTTAAACTTTAATTTTAAGGTTTCTTTCTTTTTGGTTTCTTCAAATAGAATTTTTATAAGATAAGATTCATTAGATAAAGTGTTTCTTTCTTTATAGTTATAAGTTTTAATTGTGAATGGTAAGCTCCGTTTGTCATTTTTTTTTGGTTTCAGTAAATGAGATTTTTTTAAAGTCATAATATTTTTTATTCTAGAATCATACCATTGTAAAGCTAAAATAGAGTTTATTTGGCATACTGGAACTTTTAAATTTAAATAAAAAGGAGTTAATTTCAAATAACTTGAATTAAATGTTTTCGGTTGATCAGGATTTAACCAAGCAAATGAATTTACAGCTTTAATTTTTAAATGCTTTTGTTTTAAATCATTTAAAAAATAAGCTAATTTTGCTTTTAACTTTATTTCATCAGTCAAATATTCATGTGGATTATTAAACATTGGTTTTATATAATTTGAACAATGATACCCATAATTTAATTTATAGTTGGAATATTGTTTTAAATTTGAAATATCATTCAATGCCTTTTTTAATTTTTGCCACCTTTTTTGATTTGAAACCCACAGTTTTATTGTATTTAATGTTGCATTTAATAGCAGAATATGACAAACAAATAAATATTCTGGATTTAGCATATAATGCAGTTTTTCCTTTTGATATTTTATTTGTAAATGAAATAAATAATTTAAAAGTTGGTTTTGATTGATTACTAAAGCTGTTAAGTTCTTATTTGATTTTTTTGTTAAATTTAATGTAAATGTGTTTATTTTTTCCGTTTTCTTAGCTTTTTTGACTTTATTGGTTTTGTTTGTTTTTTTTGCGTTTTTTGTTTTTTTTGCGTTTTTTTTTTTTTTTTTTTTTTTTTTTTTTTTTTTTTTTTTTTTTTTTTTTTTTAGAAACCCTTAAATCAGTGGGT